>ERZ1292623.1931-Hain-H51-01um-R1-1931-length-19220-cov-13_pt1 | contig 19220 bp, 23 predicted proteins | sample MGYA00564398_ERZ1292623 | MGnify/ENA primary metagenome ERZ1292623 (study PRJEB36523, sample SAMEA6512633) | groundwater metagenome | collected 2019-01-07 | study: AquaDiva: Metagenomics assemblies of 32 groundwater samples | reverse complement strand
TATAAATTTATTTTTCTTCCTTTTTGTATGGATCCCGTATTTCTTTGAGGTCCTTGATATTCCTTTCAAGAGTGGATGACAAATCAATAATATATTTCCCCTCTCCAATCTTATAAATCAAAGGCCTGTCTTTTCTGAATAGATTTATAATATCAATCTCAAACTTGCCATCTCCAACAACTCTTACAGACTCTATATCAAGAATTACCGGAGCATCCTCATCAGGGATTCCAGCCATTTCTCTAATATCTTTTTCAACTTTTTTCTTTTCAGTTTCAGGAATATCAATCGGATTTTCCTTTATATACCCTAATTGTTCTTCTTTGATATAAAAAAAGAAACGACCTCCACAATCCTTGCACCCCTCTAATAATTCCTTGTTTCCAACAGGGATAATTCTTTTGCAATGAACACATTGATGTGGCATCTTTTAATTTTGCATCTTTTAATTTAATTCATCTTCTAAATTAGGAGATGACATTAGCATAGTTTAGCAAGGCTATAGAACTATTTAAAATTAATTGAATTACGATACTGTCAAGTTATCAAGGTATGGCTTCAAACTTAAAGATGTTCAAATTGCTACTCACATTCGTTCGCAGTTTTCTATTAATAATTAATGTAAATCCGACGGGCGATGAGCGAGGAGTGAAAATCTTGTATATAAATTAAAGCAAATTTTATTGGGATTTTAAATTAAAAGACGGATATCACTCTAAGTTGACAATATCTTGAATTACAGATTATAATAATTGTTAAAAAGAACATATTACCATTATCCATATGGATTCAAATAAACTGTCTGATTTATCAACAACGATGATTGCTTTTACAGGATTTTTGATTGGTATAACAACAATTATTTATTATCTATATCAAATAAAGAAAGAGATTTCTATAAGCTCAGTAATAACGGGAGTAAATATTTATATATTGATTAATATTCTATTCTTATATTTTATAAAAGAAGTTATAGCTAAAAAATGAGTATAATAAGTCAAATCATAGTTTTAATAAGGAGATATTGGCCACTTATATTAATTCTTTTACTAATTTATCTTTTAATTATAGGAGCAAAACCATAATCATTTATTCAGCATTAACTCAATTTTTTTAGGATTTCTTTTTATCTCTTTTACAATTGTCGCAGGTCCGACAATTGTTACTGCACCCAAATCTCCCCCGACAATTACATTAGCAACCCCTTTTTTCATTTTATTCCAGACACCATCACTTCCATTTCCAGAAATAACAGCAAGTTCAATTCCCCTGAAATTTTTGACATGATCCACCATAGCCATTGTATCTTCAATAAGGCGTGTTTCTTCTTCTGATTTTAATTTCCCCTGTAAAATTAATATATTATTTTCAAGAACTATTTTCAATATTTTCCTAATCCTCTCGCTGCTCCCCAAATCACGAATTTCAGAATAAGGCAAAAACTGGATAGAAAACCCCTTTATTTTTCCAAGATTTGATTTTTTTACCATGCGAAGTCAAATTCCCTCTTTGATTTTCACCATCTTTGATAAACTTATTAAGATTTTTTCCTTTTTAAATCTTCTTTGATAATTTGAAAACAGATTCATAAAATTCTTCAAGATTTTTTCCATACCTTGCACTTATGCCAACGACATCATATTCTGGAAATGCTGCCTCAATTTTTTTCACATCTGCCCTGTTTTTATCAATTTTATTTGCAACTATAAGCACAGGAATTTTCCTTGCAGCTAAGTTGCCGATTATAGTTATATTAACCTGATTATAGGGATTTTCAGTAGCATCCAAAACTATAACAACAACATCCATATCATCCAGCCACTTTATACTTTCAATAACTCCCTGTGTTGCTTCTTTGGCCCTTTTTTTCGCCTCTTTCTTTTTTAATTTATATTTTAAGAAATCTTCATAATCTATTCTAGTAGTAATCCCGGGAGTATCAACCATTTTAAAAACCATCTTTTTGCCTTTGAATTCTATCTCAACTTTTTCCTTGAATTGAATTGTTCTTGTCTCATGCGGGATTTTGCTTACCGTTCCAATTTCTTCTCCTGTAAAGTCCTTGCATATTCTGTTTGCTAAACTGGTTTTTCCTGCATTCGGAGGGCCGTAAAAACCGAGCCTTATATCTCTTCTTGATTTAAACATATTAGAAAAAATTCTCGTAAAAAAATTTCTCACAACTTTTATTACCATATTATAAATTTGTCAATAAGGTTTATTAAACTTTTGTGTGGTTTATCACATACTAAACGGCTTTTTACCTTTCCATTCACCCTGCATACCAAAACTTTTTGGAGGCTCTCGATTATCTTTTTCTTTTCCAAGAATATTTATAATATTTGCTCCAGGAAGCTCAACCATTCCTGCTGGTTTTCCAGAATATTTCTTCATGACATATACTATCTGTTCAGATTTCCAGCCGGCTTTTTTCAAACTTTTTTCAATCTCTGAATTTGTCATGCCTTTTTTATTCGATGCACCAATATAATTTACAAGATTATAAAGATTATTTTTATTCTTAAATAAATAATTTTCATATTTGTTTTTATACCACTGCTGCATTATTATGTATGCTATATATGCTAAAATAAGAACTGAGATAATTATTGAAATAAGAATTACCAGGAGTTTATTCTGATTAGCCACTCCATTAAAGATTCCATCACTCTCGCTTATATCCAAATCAGTTAAAGAAGGAGAGACAAATGCAGGCAGGCTTCCAAAGTCAACATCTTCTGTAGTATAAAATATAATTGTATCCATCGCTCTTTCAAGGTCAATGATATAATACCCCTGTCCTTCATCTTCTAAATAATTCTCTTTAAAACTAAGATTTTTCATCTTTTTTATGAAAAGATAAGCCCTCTCATTCCAGTTTTCTTCGTTGTTAAATTTTATCTCAAACACTCTGACAATCGGCTCTTGGCTATTTCCATATTTTGCAGAAAATTCCTTGAATGTCATCTTAGAATCTAAATTTTCCTGATTCCAGAATAATATAGCATTAATGTAATTCCTTTCATCAGAAGAATCATAATCTCCGCCGCCTGCCTCTTTTAAAACATCTAAATTTATTTCGTTTTCATCAGAATAAAAATCAATAGAGTCAGCACTTTTGCTCTCAACTATTTCTTCAGGAACCTCCAATTTTAAAAGTTTGGATACAATATTAATATAATCTGACTCGCTGCTTGCTCCCTTATATTCTCTCTGAAGATTGCTCAACCCGCTATTGACATTGTCCAGGTCTAAAATTGATTTAATGCTGTCTTTGTAAAACAAAGGAAGCCCCTCTATTTGTTTTGTAACATTTTCAAGATTTCCAAGCTTCTCTTTTAGAGTTGTATTTATCACGCTTTCTGGAGATTTTACATTAACCTCAAAAATGCTATAGCCCTCTTTTCCTTTAGAATCTTTTGCAGTTACTTTAACAGAATATTTTCCTGTTGAATTATAATCATAAGTAATTCTGTTTGTTGTTGTTGGTTTGTTTTTACCATCTCCAAAATCCCATTCATATTTTGTAATGTTATTTTCAGATTCAACGCTTATTCTGAAGATTGTAGGAACTGCTGCAGCAGTTTCTACCGGCCTCAAATTTTTTATTATAGGAATTTTCTGAACAGAAATTTTTTCTGAAAAAATATCATTATCACCAAGCTTTAATATGAAGGTAGCATTTCCATAACTGCTTGGAACAGAAAAATTTGCCTTATCTAAACTAATCTTTTGAGGAACAGCGCTTATTTTTGCAGGACTCTCTTCCAGCTCATAAAACTCTGTTGTTTCAGACCCCTGAACATTAGTTTTATCATAGACTGCCTTGAGATTTTCTATCTTTACTTTTTGCTCTTTCTCTGATATAAATTTTATCGGAATAATGCACCCATCACTGCAATCTAAATCTCCATATTTATTTTTTATATAATTTTCAGCTATTATTTGAAATTCTTTTCCATTTTGCAGTGAACTAGATATTTTAATATTGCCTATGCTGTTAAATTTTTTTCCTGTAGCAAAAATATAATACGCAGCATTTTCTGTTTTCTTAGGATATCCCTGAAAACCGCACTTTTCTTCTGGAGAAGAAGATGCTTTAATTTTGTAATCTCCTCCATCGTTGGAATTTACACAAACATAATAATCTTTTGATTTTGTTACAAGATAATTTATACTGCAGGATACTTCTCCGCCATTGGGGTCTGCTTCAGGCAGGGTGCAGTTTCCCCCATCAACAGCACCATAACCATCATAAAGATGCATTGTTATGTCTTTGTGTTCTGCTCCTTTTTTTACCCATGCTCCAAGAATAAATCCTGGAGATTCGCTTAAAGTTATTTTCTGGCAGTAAGGAGTTACTCCGATAATTCCAAGTTCTGTTGATTCAGTCTCGTCAAAACACCCGTCGCTTCTTAATGAAGAGCAAATTTCTTCAGATGTTTTTACATTTCCAGTATCTATAAGTCCATCATTTAATATATCCACTTTTAATTGATTGTTGCAATCTTTTTCAGCATCGCTTTGAATACTAAAATTTATAGATTTTATAGAAGTTATTTGGCCGGTGAATTTTATGCCATAAACAACTTCCTCTCCTTTGCTGAGATCAAATTCTTCGCTTGATTGAGGATTGCTTGAACTATAATCTGAACTGCAATCTTTTGTACTGCAGGTTTTTGAAAATCCAGAATTCAAGTCTAACAGCTCTTTCAGGCTTATAGAATTTTTAAAATTGGTTTCAATGATGCTGTTTGACGGCTCTTCATCAAGGCTTATATTAATCCATCCAATGATATAATCTTTTGGGCCATAATTTTTTTCAATGTTATGGGAGAGGTTTCCAACTTTAAAATCAGCACTAACTAATCCTATTAACAATACTAAAGAGAAAAATACAATCAATTTTTTCATATTTATCACCTATTTTCTTTTCCTCGAAATGAGCAAAACATAAATTAATTCAATTAAAATTAGCGATATAATCAATTCATAACCTCCAAAAAATGGAAGTTTTATTTCTTCTCCCTTACAATAAACTTTTCTTGAGTATGTTTTACAATCTGCACTTGCACTTACAGAAGAAAATATTAGCTCATAAAATTCATTTCCAGAAGCACACTTGTCTGTGGGTTTTACACTCTCGCTGTATTCACAAGAGGACAAAGTTGGTTCAGAGCAATCTTTTGGATTTTCTGGATTGTATTGAATTACTTCTTTTTGATTGCATATAGTTCCATTCCAAGAGCATCCAGTTCCATTCCATCTTCTTTCACAAACAGTTCCATTGTAGAATTCATAAATTCTCTCATATACTCCAACTTTATCCGGGTTATTCTTGCACTCGCTTTCTTTTGTATATTCTTTGCAGGATTCTGCTAAATCTGAAGTTATTTGAATCCCGCTTATATTTACATCTAAATTACCGCTTTTCTTTTTGAATTCTCCATCAATAAAAGTTTTAAAATAATATTCAGGATTTCCAGTTTCTGATAGTTTGCCTCTGTTATAATCATCATGAGTTATAGTCCATTCTGCAAACACGCTTCCATTGCTGTCTGTTCTTGCGCTTATCTCATTTCCTCTCTCTTTAGTTCTGATTTCAACATCAGTTGCAGGATCATCCTCCCAGACCTCAAAGACCACTGGTGTATTGTTAAAATTACTATAGCTCCAATACATTCTTACACTTTCACTCACATTAGCATGGCTTATTCTTCTTCCATTTTTATCTGCCCAGTATATTTCTTCTGATAGTTTTATATTGCTTTGCCTGACTTCACAGCAGATTTTATATGAATACTCTCCTATCTTTCCAATATGTGCATTTGTTTCTGAAGACAAGCTTAAAATTTCAACTCTTTCTTCTCCGCAGTTAGAAGTTGTGCTGCTGCAATCTAAATTTCCATAACAAATATTATAGCCGTAAATATTATCTCCCCAAGGCATATTGAATTTTCCGTCTGGTATTTCTGCATGAGAATTTGTCTCTGAAAAAAGCCTTAAAATTCTATTTGAATCTCCTTCACTGCAAGTTTTAGCTCCATTAAAATTACAGCATAGAACATAAGGATAATTTTGACTAATAGAATTGTCCTGTCCGTGTGCATTTATCTCGCTGGAAAGCCCCATGACTATATAACTCCCTTCACTCTCCAAACAGCTTGCTCTTGCTCTTATATCACAAATTTCTGGGCTAGAAAGTCTAACATCTCTCTCTCCAAAACTCATAAACCAGGATAAACTAATGCCCAAAATTAATATAACCAGAATTATTATTCCCTCTGTTTTTCCCCTTTTATACCATCTCATTTTATATGTTATTTTTAAGGAAAAGAGATTTATAAATATTGTTTATGTTATTATTAATCATCCAATTACAACAGCAATAGGCATTAGTCATGATGCTCTACTAAGAATTTTTATTACACTAACAATCTTTTAAGCAGAGAGCCATGAACTTGTTCTGGTTCGTAGCAACATCTATCCTCTTTTATCCCTTCACAACTGCCAAAGGTTTTAATCTCGCAATTTTTTTGCTTATTCCAAGTTCATCCACAACTCTTACAACTTCATCTATATCTTTGTAAACCTGTGGAGCCTCTTCTGCCAGAGATTTCCAGCTTCCTGATTTTACTTCAATTCCTTTTTCATTAAGTTCTTGTTTTATTTTTTCTCCTCTTAATTCTCTCAATGCCTTGTTTCTGCTTTCTAATCTTCCAGCTCCATGAACCGAAGAGCCAAAAGTCAGCTCTTCTGCTTTTTTAGTTCCAATTAGCAAATATGATGCTGTTCCCATGCTTCCGGGGATTATGACTGGCTGCCCAATTTTTCTGTAAGTTTCTGGAATTTCCTTTCTTCCAGGTCCAAAACTCCTGGTTGCACCCTTTCTATGCACACAAACAATTTTTTTCTTTCCATTAATCTCATGCTCTTCAAATTTTGCTATGTTATGGCAAACATCATAAACAACATCGATTTTTATGGTTGGGAACAAATATCTCATTTCTTCTCTTATCCAGTGACTTATCAACTGTTTGTTTGCAAATGCAAAATTAACTGCAGCTGCCATCGCAGAAAAATAATCTTTTCCTAATTGTGATTTTATTGGAGCATTTATTAATTCCCTATCTGGGAGATTTTTAAAACCATATTTATCTTCCATCATTTTTATATAATCAGATGCTACTTGATGTCCTAATCCACGAGAACCGCAATGTATCATAATTGTAACCTGGTCTTTTTCCAAACCAAATTCTTTTGCGATTTTTTCATCAAAAATCTCATCAACATACTGCACTTCTAAAAAATGATTCCCAGCTCCAAGGGTTCCTACCTGTCCGATTCCTCTTTTTTTTGCTCTTTCAGAAACTTTTGAAGCATCTGCCTCATTCATACACCCCTCTTCTTCTGTGTGCAGATAATCTTCTTTAACTCCAAAACCTTTTTCCACTATATACTTTGCTCCCCCATTTAAAAGTTTGTCTAATTCTTTATATGTAATTTGGAATGTGCTTCCTCTTCCCACACCAGAGGGTATTTTTCTAAAAAGTGCTTCAACAACTTCTTTTTGCTTATTCAAAATATCTTTCTTTTTCAGATTTGTTTTTAATAATCGAACTGAACAATTAATATCATAGCCAACGCCGCCTGGACTTATTACACCATTTTCCATATCAAAAGCAGCAACTCCTCCAATTGGAAAACCATATCCTTGATGAGCATCTGAAAGAGCAATTGAAGCTTTAATTATTCCGGGAAGCATTGCAACATTTTTCACCTGCTCTAAAGTTTTGTCCTCTTTTATATCTTCGATTAATTTTTCTGAAGCATAAACTATTCCAGGTACCAGCATTCCATTAGTTTTTGGAATTTCATAAACATTTTCCTTGATTTTCTTAATTTCTACCATGTTAAGTAATAAAAACTGATGTTTATATAATTTATTAAAGGATATCTAATGGACTATTCAAACATCCACCACAACCTGGCAAATCCACTTATTTTCTTCCTTGCGGACAAACATCTCATTATATGTAATCGCCTTAGCATCTATTGTAATCTTGTAATTTCTAATATCGTCGCCAATTAACTCTGCTGTTAATTCACTCCCCCTGATTTTAACTTTGCACTTAGCCATTAAAAATCCTTTTGTATCAATCAAAAACAAAATTTCTTCTAAAAAATTGTAGAGTAAACTTTCTAAATCTTTTCCATTGATTTTTATTTTTTTCTTAATCTTTTTTTTAATTTTCCCTTTATACTGCGAAGCAATCATTGCCAAAGCCGCATTTTCAAAAACCTCATCTAAACTTTTTCCAAATGCCTGAAACTTAATATCTGCTGTATGTTCTAAAAAAACAAACTTAACCATAGATTCATTAATGAAAAACTATTTAAATACATTCTCCCAAATATCAATATGAGATTAACTCTCAATATAGAAAAGAGGCATGCTTATTTATTTGTAGGAATATTAATTATATTAACAGGAATTTTAATCGTAACTGCTTTTAACACAAATAACCCTGCTGTTTTCGGCCATTCTCCAGGTGAGATAGGTCCTGGAACTTTTCCAGGAGACTGGTATGTTTTTAATGGGAGCATAGGTGTATCAGGGGAATCTGTTACTATAGGAGGTAATTCACCTGGTGTTGGAGGAAATTTAATTTTAAAAGGATCAACTGCAAATCCAAATCAAAATATAATTCTTCAAAATTATCAAGGAGATTTGTACTTCGGAGACAGTAATTCTGCATTCGCAAGCTTTAAGCATGAAGCAGGAGCAGTTAGATTAAATGCCAAGAAAATTACTGCAGAGGAGATCACTCTCGGCGGAGTTCCAAGAACAAGCTGGCCTTCTGGTGGAAGTACATTAACAATGGCGCTATGTAGTAGTGGTCCATCATACCCGATTTCAGTTCCTAATTCTGGTCCATCTGGTTACGGTCCAGATGGTGTGACTTGTACAGATACTCCTCCTGGAGGGGGTGTATGGATAGTAACAAACGGTCCAAATCTTCCTAAACCTATTACTACTGAACCGAAAACTATCTATATGGGAAAAAATCATAAATTTTGTTTTCTTAATAGTGTTCAAATAACTGGCACATCAAATTGGAGAAATCCTAGTTGTGGAATAGGTGTAAATCCGGATGGAACATGGTATTTACAGGCAGGATACAGTGGTGATGGAGCTATTTGCGGAGCAAGATGTGTTGATTAAAATCCTTAAAATAGAAATCACTTTTCTAATCCAAAAAAAGTTATTAATATAAAAAATCTGAAGTATATCATAAATAAATTAAAAATAATCGTTAAAATTTATTTCTAATTAATAATCTTCCTTAGCGAGAAACATGACAAAGTCTGTTTCGTAGCTATTTCCTTATAGAAAACTTTATTATCTCTCCCAGCAAAACAATCTCAGCTGTCTTGGATTATACACTTCCAAATTTGCTGATATAACAACAGATTGGGCATAAATCTCTTTTTCAATGTCTAAATTATCCAAAACACAAATTTCATTCATTTTGCAGATTTTTGATTGACATCCTAAATACTCTGGAACTCTACTCTGTATCTTATTGTTAACTTCTGTTGGAATATTCTCTGTTGGAACAGCTGCATTTAAAATCTCTGTTCTTAAATTATCATTAAGCTCAATTTCCCTTAAAATTGAAGTTTCTATCTCATAAACCTCTTTTGAAATGTCCTTTTTTCCAATATATCCTTGATTTATAACTATGAGCAAGGTTCCTGCTATCAGTAATACTGCGACAAATGCTTCAACAATTCTTATCCACCCTCTTTTGTTTTTCATTATTTTATAAATAATTTTATCTTTTTAAATCTACCAAACACGGATAGTTATAAAACCTGTTTTTATGTTTACCTCCTTGTCAAAATACTGAACACCAAATCTATCAGAATAAACACTGAGCGACTCTCCAGGATTCTGCTGTTCTCCTACCACACCCCCTTCAGCATCTTCAAACATAACATCAAAACCGGTTCCATCCGGAATATTCAAAACACTGAAATCTTTATTATTTATCATATTAGTTATTTTATCTTCAAAAACATATTTTTCATCTCTAGTAGAAGAGATTTTGAAGTCAGTTACTATACAAAGCCTACCGCTAGGAAAGGAATAATCATAAAGTTCTTTTCCAGAAGAATAAATCTTATAAAAATTATCAATTTTATTCCAATCAATTTTTAATTTATCATTTGTATTTCTCTTAGAGCCGACAATTGTTCCATCTTTGTTTTTAACAACTGAATTTAATCCTCTAATCTCTCCTAAATCTATTAATAATAATTCACAGCCAGCATTTGGAGTGCTTATAAATATTCCAACATTTGAAAGCTCTGCTGAAACCCCATCGACAAATTTTATTTTAATTTTATCTAAAAGAGCTTCCTTATTTTGGTTTATTTTTATTCTTGGCTCTAAAATTGAAAAAATAAATATTACAAAAGTTACAAATATCACGAATGACAGAACAATTCCAACATGCGAACCTCTTTTATTGAATAAATTTTTCATTCATCCTCCAACAAACAATCTTGCTCCTGCAGAAACTAAAAATGAAATTAGCATTAATGCAAAAGAGTGTTTTATTCCAGCTTTGATATTTCCTTCTGCGAGTTTCCCAATTGCAATTCCAGAGAAAAATCCCTGAATTAAAAGCAAATAAAAAAATGAACCTGAAATTTCTTCAGGAGAAATTCCCCCTCCACTGACACCAATGCCGCTTATTGAATCAGTTCCTAAGTCTGCAATTCCGGAAATCATTGGAAGAATTTTAAACTGCATCACTAAGATTATTATCATAAAAACTAAAAATATTATATAACCCTGAACAACTAAAGTGTTTATACCAGCCTTTCTCTCTTTTTTTAGTCTGTCTGATAGGCTGACTGCTCCGGCAACTGATTCAAGAATTTCTCCAATATCCCCGCCCTCTTTTTCAGCTTCTCCAATTAAAGTTAGGGCACGGGAAATTGTGGTATTTTCTATGTCTTTTGAAAATGTTTGGAGAGCAACGCTCAGGGGTATCCCCAATGAAATTTGATTTGCTAATTTCTCAACATTTTCACTCAATAAACCATATGACCTTTTTTTAACATTAATTATGCTCTTGCTTATTGGAGTTCCTGTTTTAACACTTTCTACAAGATTCCTGGTGAACTCCAAAAACATCTCTTCTTTTTCAGCAGCAATTTTTGTTTCATAAATCATTGAGAAAACAAAAGGAAAAGCCATAATCAAAATCCCAGTACCAATCAATAAAAGAAAAAATCTGCTTTCAATAAAAAACAAAGAGGTTAAAACTATGATTAAACCAATTCCTATTCCAATCCAGTGATATTTATTGATATTCATTTTACCCCATAGGCTGTCTTAAATGTAAAAATGTTAAAAATATAATATTCACAGCACTGACCCCCAATATCATAGTTAAGGATATCATTCCAACACTTAGTGAAATTCCGAGCCCGCTGACTTTCATCATCATTAATAAAAGCATTAAAATCATTGGAGCAGCGATTACAACACTGATATAAATATCCATAAAAGTTTCAGCAGACCTCGCATATTTTTCTCTTTCAAGTCTGTAATCGAGAAGCAGGGTCTGGGATCTCTTGCTGAAAAATTCTGGAAGATCACCGCCAGAAGTAATTGTTGTTGCTATACCATTGAATAATTCTGCAAGTCTTGTGCTTGGACTATTAAATGCACTTCTTCTTAGGGCGCTTATTAAATCATAACCATAAATATTAATCTCATTCATTAATTTAACAAATTCTCTTTGAATAGATGGGTACTCTTTTGTTGATATAATTATCTCAAAAATCTTGCTCGGGTCAATCATCGAACCGGAAATCGCAGACATATGAATTGTTGCAAAAGGAAGTTCCTGATTTATCCTGCTTTCGGCAGCTGCTCTTTCCATACCAGGATAATTAAACATTATTAAGAAAGTTGTAACTGGGACTGCAAACAAAAGCCAAAAAACTTTCAAAAATCTCTCTAAAAAACTTTCAGTTACAAGAGTTATAATCGGAAGCTCTGCACCAACATTAAAAAATAAAAAAAACAAAAATAATATAATAGCAAGGATTATTGAAAGTATCGTTGTGAAAATAGTTACAGATATATAGCTTCTTGGAAGAAATTGCAGATTTGATTTTTGGAGATCTCTTTCTAATGACCTGAAATAGCCCCTTTTTATAAGAGAAAATGAAAAATTAGAGAACATCCTGCTCGATATATTGACATACTTGCTCGGCTTCTCAGCTTTTTTATAAATGATTTCTTCCTCTGCTTTTCTAAATCTCCTTATGATTTTTTTCTCTAACTCTATCGGTTTTTCTCCCTTCCATTTATCTTTTCTAATACTCTTTTTAGCTTCAATTTTTTCCTCTCTTTTTATAGAAGGAAGTGCTCTTGAAAAAGAGATTCTATTGATTTCTATATCAACCTCCTCATTTAATCTTTTTAAAACAACTTCCAGGGATTTTATATGGCCAGAAGCCATCCTTTTTTCCTCATTCCCATTAATCTTTTGAAGATTTTTCTTCATATTTATCAGCTCTCTAATTACTCTCTTTTCTTCCTGAACCCTCCTCCTTAAATTCTCAAACCTATCCTCTGTCATTTTATTTGCATCAAAATCCGATTATTAATTTGCAGCATCATTTTCTTTATCTTATTGAACTCTTCAATATCCTTCTTATTGTAAGCCTCTTCCAGCTTATCGACATAATTTTCAATAGATTCAACTAGCTGAGTCAAGAATTCATCATCTCTTTTCATTCTTAAAGTAAAGAAACAAGATTATTAAAGATTACGCAATCCCAAATTTCCTTAAAACTTCCTCTGGTTTTTTGTAGTATTCATTAATGATTTCCTGAACCTTGTGAAAACCGAACACTTTACTTTGAGCCAGTTTGTTAATCAGAAGAACTCTTCTTCTAAACTCGAGTTCAATCTCATCTATTCTCAATCCATATCTTCTTGCAATTCTCCCAAATATTATGCTGTTCTTCTTAAAATAGAATTGATCATCAATAGGATTCCAAACATACGGAGTATTTGTTAGTGCAATTCCCTGCGGTGTGACATTAATTATTTCAACAATTTCCTTGAGTCTTCTAGTTTCTTGTTTTTTTACAATAGCATGCGTCATAATGCAGACGCAATCTAAAACATTCAACAAAGTAGGAGAAAGCTCAATCGGAGGTGTTTCTAATCTTTTGATGACAGTATCAACAGAATCTGCATGGATAGTTGAAATAGAAGAATGTCCTGAAGCCATTCCCTGAAAAAGAACATAAGCCTCTTTGCCTCTTACCTCTCCAACAATTACATAATTTGGATTTTGCCTAAAAGAACTTCTTAATAATGTGAAAAGGTCTATCTCGCCAGCATTTTCTAACCCTGTTGCTCCCCTGACAACGCTCGGAAGCCAATTTTCTCTAGGCAGATTTATTTCTTTTGTGTCTTCAATTGAAACGACTCTTGCTTCTGGGGGAATAAAAAAAGCAATCGCATTTAACAAAGTCGTTTTTCCAGAAGAAGTTCCGCCAGTAATTAATATATTCATTTTATACTGGACTAAAATCCAAAGATAAGCCAGCATTTCTGGGCTTAATGAATTAAACGAGATAAGTTGCGGTGGAGTCCATGGAGTTTTAGTGAACTTCCTGACAGTGAAGGTAGGTCCTTTGCTGGAAATATCTACTGTATAGGTAGCATTAACTCTAGACCCATCTGGAAGACTTCCGTCTAAAATTGGCTTTGCATAAGAAATGTATTTTCCGCATCTCTGCGCCAGTTTTTCAACAAAACTAGAAAGCCAGTCAATATCATTAAAAACCAGATTTGTCTTGATGTTTCTGTAAAGCCGGTGAACAATATAAACTGGAGTTCCAACTCCATTGCATTCTATATCCTCCACATAATAGTCTCTCAACAAAGGATCCACTTCATTAAATCCAATAAAATCCCTGCATAAATAATAATATAATTTTCTATAACTCTCATAAGATAGTTCTATTCCAAGCTCAACAACAATTAATTTGAATTTTTGGTCAATGTATTCCATTAATTTACTTATACTTTTCTCAATAATGCTGTCAAAATTAATCAAATCTCTCATAGCTGATACTATCTGTTTCCTGTGTTCTTCCTCCTCCTCATTTAATAAAGGCTCTTCAATCTCATAAACAAGTTCAGAGATTTTATCATTCCAGAAAATATGTGCAAAAGCAAACGGCGTTATCAAGTTATACCTTATATTTACTTTTGTTGCATTTGTTTCTTTTATCAGCGGAGGAATCCTGGGAGAAAAGCTTATATCTGGTTTTTTATATCCTTGTATTCCCTGAACCTCTTTTTTATTTTTTGCCATGTTTATCTCTTTATTTAACTGTATTTGCTACGAATCGACTTTCAGACGCGATTCTCCACTTAAAATTGTTATCACATTAAAAATTCTTAAGCGAAAAAATGTGACGAAGTCCATTATGTAGCCGAACGATTTCACGAGCATCGCCCCGATATTTGTGTGAGTGTAATCGCGAGTTAACTCTCGCGAATTTATGAGCGAGCATTATATTGATTATATCTCTTTCCCCCATTTAAATTTATTTAAACATCTTTTTATCCCAATTCAAAATTTATCGCTGAATTTCCATCTATCTTTTTATTGGATACATACAGATTATATGGAGTTGAAGATTTTGTGATTGTTTTTGATTCTATTGCATTTCCTCCAAAAGCAAGATTATATTTTCCAAAATAATTCAGTGTTAGTGTTACTGTATATAATTTTCCAGCTTTTTTATCTGTTCTCGCTACAATATTCCCAATATTGGTGTTCTGCTCTATCTCGCTATATTCATATCTGCTCTCCATTTCAAAAATAATTTTTTCTGTGCTGCCATCTATTTTTATAGAACCCTTTTTTATTGTTAAAGGAATCTTTCTTTTGTTTCCTTCTCCAGCTATTGCAACATCTGTTATTATATTATCCATTTCTTCCATAACAGAAATAGATTGCTGGATAATTGCCTTGTCTTGCGCTTCTTGTATCTTTGGCTTTACAAATGCAAGAACAGCTCCAATCATTGCAAATGCTATTAAAGTATAAATTACAGTTTCAATCCAAACCTGCCCTCTTTTATTCCTAATAATTAACCTCTTATTTTTCATAATCACATCCTCTTTTAAATAAGAGAACAAGAATCAATTTAAATAATTAATGTTTTAGAAAGAATTAAAGACTTGTGCACGGCTCAAATGCCATAGAGTCAACAATATCACACTGCTCATCTCCATTTATTATTGGAGCAAGTTCGACTTTTTCAGGTGTTGCACACGCAAATCCAACAGCAAATGCTCCAGAGTTATGTTTTACAAGTTCATCCACGTTTATTATATAAGATCTGGCTTCATTTTTCTTTGGCAATATTAATGCAGTTGCTTTACTGTTAGCATAACCCATCTTATAGTTCGCTATCTTTATATATTGTACACTCTCTTCACTAATGCCATCCCAATATGTACCATTTTTAATTGTGTAACTTTTTGTTTTCCCGCCTGCACTAATCCTAAAGACCAGACCATCTACCTTAATATCTCCAACTTCAACACTTACAAGAATATTTGGAGCAGTATCTCCAGTGCCATCTATGAGCTCAATAAAATAACTATCGTCACATCCATTATTATTTATATCTTTATAATTAGTTTTATCCAGTTTTTCAAGGCTGTTGCAATTGAATTCAGGATTTAATTTTACTTTCCCAAGAGTATCAAAACAGCTTCCACTAGACTCTAATTTATCTCTTATAAAATTTACAACAAAGATGCTCAATATTGAAACAGCGATAATTGTTAATAGAATTATAAACGTATTCGCTACAACATCAGATACTGCTCTCTTGTTTTTTACATTTCCCATTTTTTTCATTTCTAGTAGTATCCTAAGAATCTAAAAATCCAGGCTAAAGCCTGAATAATAGATAAACCTATTGCAATATTTAATTTTTTTTTAATGATTAATATAGCTATTAAAAAAAGGTTTACTATACTTCCACTGATTAAAAGAATGTCGCTTATCATTGAACCCACCTCGCGATTATAGACAATACAAACGGTATTCCGGCCATCAATATCCCTCCAATCCAGCTTAAAGTTTGATTACTTAGTGCAATCCCCAGACCAAGAAATAATGCTGCTAAAGTCCCAAACATTATAATCGAAATACCACTGATTAATCTTATCTGGGCTTTTTTATCTTCCATCTCTTCCTCTTTTTTTCTTATTAATAGGTTATTAATTGGCATTTATATAATTAACTAATCTATAGCCGTTTATATTATTTGTACTATATCCTCATCGTCCTTACATTTTCTTTATTATTCAATACTATATGCTATTTCCCCAAATCTCTCATCGCAGACATAATCCTGCTCTCCATCTTCGCTGGTTCCACGCAGAACAGGAATTACTAAAATTTCAGTTACACCACTAGTATCAGTATTTAAGGCTGATGAAAATGCTCCACCTTTTGATAATCCATTCCACTTTTCTGTCGCAATGTCATTAATATCTTCTGTTGTATAGCTTCCTTGTTTAGAGATTTTAATCTTCATACTAGATATTGGAACATCTCCATTATTTGATAAGTCTAATTTTCCAGCAGAATAATCTGCGCTAAAAGAAACTTTTTCACAAGCGAGTTCTATATTTTCTCCGAATTTTAATACAGCAGGTTTTAAAGTTCCTCTAAACCACAAAAAGACAATCAAGAATATAACAATAACTAACGCAATTAATAATACAGTTGCAATAACCGGAGATATTCCTCTCTTCCTCTTTTCCATATTCTAATGAGGATATTGATATTTAAAAAGGTTTATTTATTAGTTAAACATATACTATTAAACTTTTCTCAACACAGCACTGTCATATAATGCAGTCATACTTGAACCACCAAGTTCAAATCTAATTTGTGTAACTCCAGCAGGGATTGTAATACTGCCAGAGAATTTCTCCCAGACATTACTATTAGCTTGTGAAACAGAAGACTGCCATACGAATGTATCTGCATCTACGATTCTCATCCAAGCAGCAGTTCCAGAATTCTTTTTCATATAAATTTCATAATAATAAGTCTCTCCAGGTTGAACATTAAATGTCTGTCCTGTAATATATCCATAACCGCTTGATTTTACAATCTGTAAAGAAGAAAATCCATTCACTTTATCAGAACTTTGTGACAAAGTTCCTTCAAGTGGAGCAGACCAAAGAGAAAGAGTTGTACCACTCCAAGACTCAAAATCATGGTTTGCAAGTAAATTATCACCAATCTCACACTGAATTTTTTCTTTTATCTTCGCATTTCCACATACTAATGGATCCTTAGTTTTTTCATCTAAAACTACAGGCATTATTTCAATAGAATAAATTGTAAGTTTATCATTTCCGGCAATTTTAAGAATTTCTGAAACAACATCTCCAGGATTTAATGGGCTAATAACGTATTCTTCACCCTCATTTTCAAATAAACTAAGAGTTGCTACTTCTTGGTCCGGCAATATTGTTGCCTTTGCATAATATCCCTCTACATTGAATAGCCCATTATTCCCTAAAGTTAATAGCAATTTTCCCAATTGACATTGTTTATCTTTTATAAAAACAGAAACATCATCAGGACATTTATCATAATCTTTTGGAATATAACTAGCCATCCATCTATATACAATAAAACTTAAGCTAATTACCATTACAATTAAAAGAACATATCCTATAATTTCACTCACTCCTCTTTTATTTTTTAGCATTTTTAACTCTTAGCAACATATTTTTCATCTCCAACATTTTGAGATATGACAAAATAGAAATTTTCTCCTGCTTTTAACTCAAAATCATAATCATTATTTTCAATTTTGATTTTTACTTTATTTCCACCTATGACTGTGGGTGTAAGCGTTTCCCTGATTCTTGCAATAATATCTAATTTTGGCTGTCCTCCTTCACCTACTATCTCTATTGATCCCTCAATAACATCTGTATATTTATATGCAACTACATCCTGACTATTTCCAAAAATATAATATATCTCTTTATCTTCCCCCTTATACCAATCATATAAGGCAGTAAAATGCTCTATTATTTTACCACTTTCATATTCCACATCACTACTGCCAGTCTTTATAACATTAGCATCTGCCTTGACAGTTCCAAAATCTAAAACTTGTGCTCCTTCAATTCCAAGTTCATCCTTGAGATTATAAATCGTTACCGAACTTTTATTTTTAATGTAATTTGAAACACTGGCAAATCCGATTATAATTGCTATTATTACAATAGCTGCCAGCAGATAAAACTGCCCATTTTTATTTTTTTTCAATAACATTCAGCTCTCCCCCGTCATTTAATATTATAAGATACTTATTTTTAGTTGAATCAACATTTAAATTAAATTTCTCGCCGTCTAATATAACCTCAATATTATTTCCTCTTTTAATCAGCTTTTGCGAGAATATCTTTTTCTCATTTATTTCTAAACTTTGTGTTGTTTTTCCAGAGATTAAGCTAATTCCTCCCTGACTTGCCTCTCCATAACTCATTAACCGGATATTATTTTTATCCAACAAAACTAAGAATAGATTTTTCCCATTTTCTTTATACGCTTCATAGGCTACACTGAATTTCTCAATCAGGTTCTCCTCATCTTCATAATCGCCCATATCAACAACTCTTCCATGCAACCCGAATTTTTCTGTAAGATTATAACGGGTTTTTGCGCTGTATAGATATAAGAAGCTAATCGCTACAATAAAAATGACCCAAATAATCACCACCTTCTTGTTCATGTAAACATGAGTTTATGCTGGTTTAAATAAATTTTGAATTAAGCGACCAGCATAATAATTATTAAAATAAGAATAACAATAACAGCTGCACCTAAAATCCATAAAATCAAACTTAAGTTGAAACCTTGCTGTTGCTGTTTATTATCACTGCTGATTTTTAAAATCTCTGTTGATACTTTTTGTTCACAAAATAAAGTTTCAGTTGGCTTGTTAGTTAGAGTACTATCTTTATTTAAATCAATGCAGGTTCTTTTTTGGACACCATCATTGCACTCGCTCCATCCAGTGCACTGCCACACTGATTCCTCAAATCCAACTCCTCT
>ERZ1292623.1928-Hain-H51-01um-R1-1928-length-19247-cov-5_pt1 | contig 19247 bp, 16 predicted proteins | sample MGYA00564398_ERZ1292623 | MGnify/ENA primary metagenome ERZ1292623 (study PRJEB36523, sample SAMEA6512633) | groundwater metagenome | collected 2019-01-07 | study: AquaDiva: Metagenomics assemblies of 32 groundwater samples | reverse complement strand
GCAAGCTACTGGTCGTCAACCCAGAGCGGGTAGGAATCCTGGACCAGTTTACTGAATACAACACAGTACACAATTTATCGGAGTCTGGACAATAAATCGCTGGGTTATTCTATCCGCTGTCTCAAAGATTAAGCATATCTCCTGCGCATCAATGACAGTCTGAAAGAAAAAAGATATAATGACGATATGGAGCGCGTTCACGAAGCGGGATTCAGCTTGTTTGAGATCCTTATTGCCATTTCCGTGTTTGCCGTCGTGGGTGTTGTTGCCGCACAGCTGGTGGGCGTTTCCGTTCAACAAAACTCCGCAAGCGGACAAAAAACCATCGGAGTGAAACTTGTACAGGAAACTATGAATGCGGTGAATGCCATCGCCACGGGACAATGGCACAATATATACGGTCTCACTAAAGGGTCGGGTAATCATTACTATCCGGTGATAAGCGCCGGTGCATGGACCACCGCGGCGGGGGACGAGCTTCTCACCGTGAATGACCTTGCCTACACCCGATATTTTTATGTTGAAAACGTCACGCGCGACAGCGGCGGCGCCATTGTGAACTCCGGCGGTACGGACGATCCGTCCACCCAAAGAGTCACGGCCGTCGCTTCATGGGCAAACAGCGGCATCGCACTTGGCGCGGCAACAACCACGCAGTATATCACCCGCTCACGAAACACCGCTGCGATACAGACAAACTGGGCAACCTCCGGCCAATCCGCAAACCCCTCGGGCGGCGAGGACATTGATTTTAACACCCAGTACGCCACCGACGACGGGAACGTGGACACAACGGGGGGAAGTATTAAGCTGGAAGCACAGTAACAATCGTGCGGGAACATGAAAGAAGAGGACAAAAGCAAAAGAGGAAATATGCAATCTTTGAAACGATGGGTAACCAGTCTAGGAATTCTTTGCGTGATGCTCGCGGCGACAAATATTTGGGTGGTCACTGCATACGTTCCGGATAAAAAGGATGGGATAAGCGAAAACGCTGTTCAACAGTATCCACTCCTGAACCCTGCGCGGGAACTCTACGAAAAAAACGATCTGATCATTAACGTTCAACCGCTCCGTGACTACCTCAACAAAACATACGAAGCAGATTCAAATGTTTCAATTTATTTTGAGTATCTTCCTACGGGCGCGAGTATTGCCATCAGCAAAGACGCCGAATTTTGGCCGGCAAGCTTGCTAAAAATTCCCGTGGCAATGGCCGTAGCAAAAAAGATAGAAAAGGGAGTATGGCGCTGGGACAACAAACTTGTCTTAATGGCGGCGGACAAAGACGACACATTTGGAAGTTTGTACAAAGAGCCTACTGGCTCGATATTCACTATCGAAGAGCTCGTCAAACGTTCCCTGGCCGATTCGGACAACACGGCAAATGTTATTTTACTGAGAAACCTGGAAGTGAAAGAAGTTACCGACGTGTATGACCACATCGGGTTAAGTGATTTTTTGTCTTCCGACGGGAAGATTAGCGCTAAAAGATATTCCGTTATACTCCGGTCGCTCTACAACTCTTCGTATCTCTCTGAAGAAAACTCCCAAAAACTCATTTCTTTTTTAACACACACCCCATTCACCGAATATCTCGCGCATGCGCTGCCGGAACAGGTTGTGTTCGCGCATAAAATAGGGATAGATAATATAAAAAATGTGTACCTGGACTCTGGCATCGTCTACACGCACAACAGACCATATCTCCTGACCGCGATGGTGCAGTCGGAAGACGAGCAGATGGCGCAAGATATCTTTCAAGGTATCTCGGAAAAAGTATATACTTATGTAAGTAACTACCGCGAAGAATAATGCAAAAAAAAACAGCAAGGTTTCTTATCGTGTTCGTGCTGGTGTTTGGAATATCACTCTCAAACGTCCCTTTTTATTTCCTTTCCGATCTTACTGACGCATACATCGCCAGCCGCGGTATTGTGGACCAGATGTGGCTGGTACAGCAAGACGGCAACCCTGACATCGTGGACAAGTTTGAGGCTTTCAGAACTATTGTGAGAAAATTGGAAATTCACGAGGCGGAAGCTGCCATCACCTACCAAACCCCCGGCGCCATTGCTTACTCGACTTCGGGAGGAACTTCAGTTTCTCCAGCGTACCCTGCTTCTATTGCGGCAAACAACTTGTTAATGTTGGTCATCGGTATGAAGCCGAGCGTTGCCAACGGCGGCTCGGTAACCACCCCCAGCGGCTGGACAGCAGTCCCTAGTGGTTCACTCACCGGCGCCGGTGGGTATGGCGTCACACTCGGAGCAGACACCGGCAATACGAACGTATTTACCTATTATAAAGTCGCGGCGGGAACCGAGTCAGGTACGCTTGCAGTAACCATCGCTTCCAATGGTGTATCCTGGGCCCAAATGTACCGTTACACCAACGCATCAGGAAGTTGGAGTGTGGCAGGAACAACGGGGTCGGATACATCGGCAGGAAGTGTTTCCATTGCTTTTGGCGCTAACCCAGGCGTCACTACGGGAGATAATATTCTCGCGGCCATGGTTATCCCGACAGACGTGACCACAGCCGCCCAGTTCTCCGCGGAGGCGTTCTCACAAACAGGTATTACGTTTGGCACAGTAACGGAAATTTCGGAACCCGATAGTACAGTAGGAAACGATATTGGGGGGTTCACCGTCCGGGTCCCCATCAGTTCAGGCACCGCTTCCGGAAACCCAACACTAACCGCAACGGCCGGTGGGACAACCACCAACGTCCGGGGACCAGGAGTATTTATCAGAATACGGGAAGCCAATACTGCCCCCACGCTCACCATCACCCAACCGGACGGCACGGGGGATACCGTGAATGTCGGCGACCTGTATAACATTACCTATGACCTGGCGGATCCCGATCCGCTCCACGCGGTAACTGCCGCTATGTATTATGATACTGACGCAAGCGGATTGAACGGAACTGCAATTACCGGAGCGTGCGCCACCGCCGCTGAAGGCACCGGCGCAACCTGTTCGTGGAACACGACCGGCATGACACCCGGAACATACTATGTATATGGGCTCACCAGCGACGGCATCGCTGCGCAGGTTAACGATTACTCTCCGGGTATCATTACTATCAACGCGCCTTCAGCAACCACCACCATCGGCAACGGCACGAACCCGGGAAACTCCACAGTCGCGCCGGGGTCTGCCATCACCGATCTTGACGCGTTTACACTCATTGCCTCGAGCGGCACCGATTCGGTGACCGCGCTTACCGTCACGCTCACCGGCGCAAGCTCATTCGAATCCTTGAGCGAAGTGCGCATCACGTCGGACAACGGCTCCACACTGTATTTTTCCGCAGTGGCGAACCCTTCAAGCAACACGGTGAATTTTTCGGGCGGCACACCCGTTCCTGTCACCACCTCCTCGGTGCAATTTAAGGTGCGCATCACGCCTAAAACCCATGCCAATATGCCCGTACCGCCGGGAACGTCGTACGGCGTGGGCGGCACCATCACCGCGTTCACGAGCACCAATACGCAAGCGGGAAGTGATTCCGGGAGCGCGACCATCACGGTGGACAACGCTTCAGCAAACGGCGCGACAAGCACCAGCGGCTCCGCCGGCGGGTCGCAAGTGACGCTCAACTGGACAACATCAAACAGCAGCGGCGCGGACGGGTTCAGCACGGGAGCGGACGGGGTTTCGGTTGTGTTGCGGTGGGCGGCGTCCACTCCCGGCTCCGAAGTTCCGGCGGAAGGGTCCAGCTATTCGAATGGGAATACCATCGGCACCGCCACGGTTGCGTGTGTGCGCTCCACGGACCCTGTTTCTACGGCGGTGTCGGGTACCGACGGCGCGGGCACGGGTGGGTGCAGTGGCACCGCGCTGACCAATGGCCAAGCATATTCGTACAAGGTGTTCCAGAAAGACCTGAACGGGAACTATGACGTTGGCGTCACCTTTACCGGCTCGCCTTTCACGCCACAATTGACGCTGACGATCAGCATAACGGCCGGTGCAAAGATCGCGACCAAAAACAGCGGGGATGTGAACCAGTATGCGCACGATACCGCGTGCACCGGAGCGGCGACGTGCGCGGCATTTACGCTCGCGGCGACAGGCGGGACAATAAATGTAAGCGTGATCAAAATCACGGAATCAAGCACCACGGTTGATGCGGATAGCGAGCTTTCTGACATGAACCTTTACTATGATACCGATGGCAACTGGTCGGATGCGGGTGCGGAAACGCTGTTTGGCACCGCTGCGACGTTTGCTGCGGATCAGACCGTAACCGTAAGCGGCACACTTGCCATATCTTCGGGCACAACTGCTTACGTGTACGTACGCTACGACCTCGCCAACGGCACAACATATCCCCTTGGCGGCGCGACGGTTAACTTTCAGATCGCCGCCGCGGGAGACGTGACATCGGACGGCACAGAGTCCGGTTCCGGCACACTTGCCGGCACGCAAACTATTCTGCCAAAAACCGATTCGGTGACGTACGCCGTTAGCGGTGACGGCGGACGTTCGGGCGACACCGCAACCATCAGCGGGAAAGGGTTTGGCGCGCCGAGCGCTGACGCCGACCAGCAAGATTGTACAACCGTGACAGTCGGTTCCAAGGGTTGCGTGCGATTTGTGGTGGGGGGGAACGCGACGGTTCTGGGGAGCAACATCAGCACCTGGAACAACACCACCATCACGTTCACCATTGCCGCAGGACTTGCAAGCTTTGGCGGTTCCACGGCGTTAGAAGTTGTTGCCGCAGCACAATCAACTGCGCCTGATCTGACCTATTATATGTATCCCAATATCACCTCCGTTACCACGCCGCTCGTTGCGGACGCAGCCCGGGAAGCCGAAGATATCACGTTGAACGGTGACCACTTTGACACGAACGCAAACCAGGGGACCGTGACGTTCCAAGGAGGGTTCTCTCCTTCCCAAAGCGCTTCTATCGTCAGTTGGTCCGACACGGCCGTGACCGTGACGGTTCCGGCGGCCATTGACGACAATGATTACACGGGCGACGTGCTCCTCACGCGCGCGGCGGCAACGGGCTCCAAAACCGACCTCGCGTACGGCGCGAACGGCTTTCGCATTCTGCCGCGGATTACCGGTTTTACGCCAGGAAGCGGCACTGCAGGGGACCCCGTACAAGTTGACGGCGACCACTTCTGTCAGAACGGTGGCGCGTGTCCCGGCGCGTTTGACGCCAACAATAAAGTTACCTTTACCAGCAGCGTGGACGCTACGGTGTTCACGAGTTGGACCAATACCGCCATGAATACGCAAGTGCCATCGGGCGCCGTCACCGGGAACGTCGTGCTCAAATCCAATGGATACGACTCCAACGGTATGAGCTTTACCGTGGTCGTGCCGACCCCCACCACACCGACCATACTCTGGCAATCCCGAAATTCCGGTTTCACTGACCTCATTGCAACGGGCGGCATGGCGTCGAGCACCCCCGTGTATTTTGCAGCAACCACCACGTCGGGCGTGGGCGGCGGCACGATGTACCTACAAACGGAGCTGCGCCCGACCATCGGCGGTAGTTCAACGTTCTCCTCGCCATCCGCATGCTCCGCCGCCGCATGCACCGGCCTTGCGTACTGTTTTGAAGGGACCGGGGTTGCGTACTCAAGCGGCAATGTTACGATCACGTCCTCCACCACCACCGCGGACGACCTCTACCACTGGCAGACCCGCGTGCGATACAACAAATCCGGCACCGACTACTGCAGTGCGTGGCAGTGCTACCCGGACTCGGGTTGCAATTCCGAAGCCGCAACCGACTTTGAACTTGACGATACGCCTCCCGCCATCACGGGTCTTGCCGCAAACAGCATTACCACCAACACCGCAACGATCGCATGGAACACCACGGGAGATACATCCTCAAGCCAGGTGGCGTACGGAACCGATGCGTTGCTCGGCGCGGGAACCGCAACCACGACCGAAACTGACACCGCGCCAACCGTCACGGTACATTCCGTTCCGCTCTCAAACCTTTCCTGCGGCACCACGTATTACTACCGTGCCCGTTCGCGTGACGATGCGGGTATTGTGAGTTTCAGCGCCATCCAGAACTTCCAAACAGGAGCATGCCCATCACAACCCGCTAAAACAACGGTGTTTCATATTATCGGCAGCACCGGCATCATCACGAACGGCGCGCCACTCAACCAATCATTCCCAGTCTCTATGCCCGAAACCGCAACAACCACTAAGAGCGCATTCGTAGAAATCACCGGTGTATACGCTTCTGGTGCATCATCAAAAGACATCGCCGTGCAGGTGAACAGCCAGGCCGCACGCACCTATGTCGTTCCGGCTTCAACCCTAAGCCACTTTAAGATCATCTATTCCGTGAGTCCCGTCGGCGCAACCAACACCCTGGTGGTCACGCCGCAGGCAAACACAACCGTGTACATTACGTCGGCAAAGTTTATCGTCACCTATGCGTATACTCCTTAGCATTTTCGGACTTTTTTTCTGCGCGTCCGCTGTGGTGTTTGCGGCGAACCAAGTCAAAACCACCGAAACCTACATTGTGGACTCCGATGGTGCGGTCACTAACACGCAGGTGAACCAGCAGTTCTCGTTCTATATCGGCGACAACCTTGCGGGCGTCACCAATCCTGTGCAGTCGTCCTCCATCGCGGTTTCTGGCGTGTACACCGGCAACGGAAATATCGGCGTGATGCTCGACGGCGGGGGAACACAGTCGTTCACCATGGCCAACGTCAGCACAACCCCGACACCGTTTGAATTCTTCTATGATCCGTCTGCGACCATTGCGCCGCTGTCGGCAGGGACGTATACGTACACGCTAGCTGTCTCGGTGCCGAGCACCATGACGGTGTATGGGTTGGGGGCGAAACTTATCGCAAGCCATACATATGTTCCCGGGAGCTGTGCGGACGGCCAGCCGGCAAATGAAAAAGTCAAAACCACCGAAACCTACATTGTGGACTCCGATGGTGCGGTCACTAACACGCAGGTGAACCAGCAGTTCTCGTTCTATATCGGCGACAACCTTGCGGGCGTCACCAATCCTGTGCAGTCGTCCTCCATCGCGGTTTCTGGCGTGTACACCGGCAACGGAAATATCGGCGTGATGCTCGACGGCGGGGGAACACAGTCGTTCACCATGGCCAACGTCAGCACAACCCCGACACCGTTTGAATTCTTCTATGATCCGTCTGCGACCATTGCGCCGCTGTCGGCAGGGACGTATACGTACACGCTAGCTGTCTCGGTGCCGAGCACCATGACGGTGTATGGGTTGGGGGCGAAAGCGGTCATATCGCATCGCTACAAGCCGCCGTCCTGCGGCGGCGGATACGCACCAAGCGGCACGGTAGAATCCTCCACATTTGATACCGGCATTACCGATGGCGCCGCATATAACTGGATCATGTGGCAGGGAGCGACACTCCCCAGCAACACCCTGGTGCGCCTCCAGCTTGCCACGTCAAACAATGCAAGCGGCCCCTGGACCTACCGCGGACCGGACTGTGCAACGGGGACATACTATGAACCGACAGCAAACACACCTGTGGAAATCGGATGTGCCACCGATGCTGCACACAAAAACAAGCGCTATTTTAGGTATAAAACGGTGCTGTGCTCCAACGCATCCAGCGGATGTGCCACATCGGGGACGGAAACTCCGCAGGTTGATGATATAATAGTAAACTGGGCACCATGAACCGTACCACTCTAATCTTCGTACTGATAGCGATAGTGTGCGTGACCGGCATTGCGACCGCCGCCTACTTCTTTGGTGCGCTTCCCATACCCTCCCAGACATCAGCACCGGCAAAAAACCAGCCTGACGTGAAAACAGTCATTCGGGAAGAGCTTACTATTCCCCTTACAGAACGCGTTGCCGAAGCTGACACAAGAACCATTGCATCGGGCACCGTTGCGATGCCGCTCGGGAGTGAAGGAGATACATATATCGTTCCCGGGGCGGAACTCACGGTGAAAGAAAGCGTTGCGCGCATCGTACCTGACGCGCGCGGATGGTCGGATGATGCACGCCTTGTTTCCGTCAAATCACAAGGCGCAGTGGACGTGAACGGCAAATCAAGCCAGTGGCAGATCATATTCCATTCGGCAGAAATAAACACAGGATACGAATTCATTGTGCGTGGTACCGCGATCATTTCCCAAAAAGAAATAGAATCATCAACGCAGGGAACCGACGTGCCCGAGTTGTTGCGCGACTCTTCCGATGCCGTTGCCGCCATCCGCGCACTCCCGCAGTTTGCAGACGCCACCATGTCCGGCATCAGCTTGTTTTACAACGCTGACGCGCAGAAATGGTCATACGGGATTGCCACCTCCCGCGGCGCCACATCGGTGCCGGCGCAGTAGCAACCCCGCCATGCAACAGCATATGCGCAACCAGCACAAACACGCGGGACACCACGGTTTTACATTGATTGAACTTATCATCTACACCGCCGTGTTCTCGGTGGTATCCGCGGTGTTTGTCGGCGCGCTCTTACAACTCAATCTGGGTTCGGCAAAGTCTGCGATGACATCGGAGGTTCAGCACAATGTGCGGCTTGCAACCGAAACAATCGCACAAACACTTCGGAGCGCGACGAACGTCGTTGCTCCGATTGCGGGAAGTTCTGGTAACTCACTGGACGCCGTGGTGAACGGGCAAACCATCCAGTACTCGCTTGCCGGTACGGTGCTCCAAAAACAAACCGGCGCGGCGCCTGCGGAAAGTATCACGACCGACGCTGTCAAGGTAACGTATCTGAACTTCACCACCCTGCAGAATACAGCATCCTCAAACAACACCGTGCAAGCAACCACGACACAGTTTGCACTCACCATTGCTTACAATAGCGCCGAACCGCAGTTTGCATATTCACAAAGCGCAACCTCAACAGAAAAAGTAGGAAACCGATGAAACAAAGAATTCTTTTCCCCGCAGACATATATGAACGCGGCATGGCCCTGCTTGCCACCGTGATGATCACGCTCGTTATTATGATCGCGGTCGGACTCTCCATGGTTTCCTCCGGAATTCTGGAGGGGTTGCTCTCTGAATCTCTCCGTGAAACGAACGAAGCGTACGCCGCCGCGCAAGAAGCAACCAAAGATGCGCTTTTAAAGATCGCGCGCAACAAAAACTTCACAGCAACAACCTACTACCTTCCTTCCGACCCGATAAACTGTACGATGAACGGCGCAACGGTGTGCGCCAGGATTGTTGTGGAAAAAGACAGCGCAACGACATGTTCTTACAGTGTAAGCACAAACCAGTACTGCATCATTGCAACAGGAACGCTCACAACCACGACACGAACCATGGAAACCGTTTTGAGCGTACATGCAACCAGTGGTAAAATAACGGTGCTTTCACAAAACGAGCAGTGATGGATATCACACAATTATTTAATCCGGTGGAGGAAGTTACCGGCGTTGAGATCGCGCAGGGTTTTGTGCGTGCCGCGATCGTCAGAAGGGACAAAAAGGGTGCACTTTCCGTGATCAAGAAGTCAGCCGCGCTTCCGCGCGGGGTTGTTCATAACGGGAAGATTATGGATGCAGCGGCGCTTGCGGCTGTATTGAAAGAGTTTCGCACCGGCAATAAAGACCTCTTCCCTTCAAAATATATCATTCTCGCGCTACCGCCGGCGTTCACGTTTGCCGATACCATGCAAGCGCCGCAACTTTCGCCGGAACAAACGGAGGAAACGGTGCGGCTTGCCATGAACACAAAAAATCTCTTCCCGCGCTCAAGCGACGACGTATATTACGATTGGCAGCCGGCACGGTCGCACGACGCATACCACCAGGAGGTTTTGGTAAGCTTTGCGTTGCGCGAACGCATTGCCGAATACCTGGCGGTGTGTGAAGCGGCGGGGCTTGAGCCGCTCGCGTTCGAACCTGCCGCACTCGCAACCACGCGAACACTGCATAACTTCAAAGATACGAACGGAATTATTGTGAACATTAAGGATGAGGGTGTTGAATTCGCGTTGGTATCCCACGATGAACTTCGGTTCTCCCGTTTTATCGCTATGCCGCCGGTTGCAACCCTTGCGGAGTTCGAAAGTTTTATCAGTACCGAACTCTCGAGGGTGATAAATTTTTATTCGGTTGAAAACCCGCATGATCCCGAACCGCGGTCTATCGTCCTGTTTTCGCTGTTTCAGCAAAAGAAAGAGATTGCGGATGTTCTCTCAAAGAACGTCGGTGTTTCGGTGGAAAATGCGCGCTCCGCGCTTGATGTCCCCTTGGAAGATGCCTCCGTCGCCGCGTATGGCGCTGCGTTGCGCGGGGCGGTTAGACGGGAAGACGACACGATGATCAGTATAATGCCGGTGGGAACCGAGGAAGTATACCGCGTGCGACGCTTTGGCGCTTACGTATCGCTGTGGTCGGACATTACCGGCGCGACCGCAATGCTCTTTGCCGCGCTCTTCGGAGGCATGTGGCTCATCGTGACCAATGCCCATACCAATATGGGTACGCGCATCGCGCAGTCCCAGTCGGCGTCAGCCACCGCTCTGCGCATCACCGAGCTTGAAAGCGCTGCGCAAACATTCAACACAGTTGTTGCCGACATTGCCGCAGCCGAGAATATGATGTATCCATGGTCGGAATTCATCCGTGCTCTTACGCCAACGCTTGAGTACAACGGGGTAACGATCAAAAATATAACCATGCCGGCACCCAACGGAGAACTGACTGTCGGTATTGTTGCCGCAACACGTGATGGAGCGATCGCATTTCGGAAAGAACTTGAAAACAGCGGCAGGTACGAAAGCGTACGTATGCCGTCGTTGGGCATTATGCAAAAAGAGAATATCGTGGTACATATCGTCTTGAAAATGAAACAACAGCCATGAGCGAAGCTCGCGAGACAAAAGCAGGAAATGAGCACCGCGCCGGCGTGAGAAAAAAGGTACTGCTGGTGCTTGTTCGCGCCACAGTCATAACCGCGGCGAGCATCGCCTTTATTCTGTTTGCCGGCGGACGCATGAACGACACAGCCGAAGAACTGGTTGTGGCGCGCAACGAGCTTGCGGTGTTCTCTAAAAAACAAAGTCTTCTGGATACCATGGGACATGACGCCGAGGTTGCGACGCGCATAACCGCACGCGTGGCAAACACATTCCCTTCGGAAGACAATGTTACGGTGGTGGCAGACTATATAAGCGGGCTGGGGACGAAATTGAATGTCACTACCGACGTGCAATTCGGCTTTGTTACAGAAGGCAGCGCGCCGTTTGAAGAACTTCCGTTTTCCATGCGTATTTCCGGCACGCACGACACCGTGCTCACCATGCTCTCCGCGCTTGAAACGGGTCCGTATTTTATTGCTGTACGCTCCGTATCACTCACCTATTCCGACGTGCCGGGTTTAGTAGAAACTCACATTACGGGTGCCGCACTCCTGAAAAAACCATGAAAAAGAGTGGCTCCATTCATATGACCGCCGCAACACTGGGAAATACCTTGTATAAGAAGAGGTACGTAATTGTATCTGCTGTTTTGAGTGCATGCTGGATATCTGCTGTCGCGTTTGCTGTTATATCCTTGGTGCATACCGCAACCACTGCGTTCAGTGTTGACGACCAGGCCGCCCAGCGCACGATCACAATGTTTGATTTTTCTCACAACAATATCATGGAAAAACGGTTCGGGCCGCTGGACGAGTTATAACCGGTTCTTCGTGCGGTGAAACCTGTGGTGCACCTCTTTGAGATGTTTGTCGGTGTAGTGCGTATACACTTGTGTCGTCGTGATGCTAGCGTGTCCGAGCATCGCCTGCACGGAACGGATGTCCGCGCCGCCCTGCAGCAGATCGGTCGCGAACGAGTGTCGCAACTGATGCGGCGTCACTTTTTTTACGATGCCAGCCGCGACGGCATACTTTTTTATCATCCGCTGGATGGAGCGCGGTGTCAGGCGTGATGCCGTCTTTTTTTCCGGACGGCCGCGGTGATCGACAAACAGCGCGTCATGAATATCCGTTCGCTCCTTGAGATACCGCGCAATGGCATCCTGTGCACTGGCGGACAGAAACACAACACGCAGTTTCCCGCCTTTCCCGAGTACGCCAAATTCTCCCGTTTTCAAATTCACGTGAGCGCGGTCGAGCGCAACGAGTTCCGACACGCGCGTGCCGGTTGAAAACAGCGTTTCAAGAATCGCTGCATCCCGCAAACCGCTCACCGTGCCGGTTTTTGGCGCCGCAAGTAAACGCTCCACCTCCGCGGCGTCCAGAAATTCCATCGTCCGCTCCGGCGTTTTCCCCAGTTCCACGGTTTCTGCCGCAAGCGTTGTGATGCCGCGCTTGGCGCAAAACTTCAGAAACGCCCGGAGCGCGATAACATGGTACATCTGCGTTATTTTTTTCAGTTTCTGCCCGCGCTCATCTTCGATCCTGTTTAAAAAAACGCGATAGCGCCGCACGAGATCCTGCGTGATATTGTTCGGGTGCGCGATGCGCGCAAACGCGGCAAACCGAACCAAATACCGCCGGTAGTTTTCAAGCGTTTTTGCCGAGCGGTTTCGCTCTATCTCCAAATATTCCAAAAAGTCGTCAATGAAGCGCTGCATGGCTGACCGCAGTATACCAAATATGCCCACCATCTAAAAGAAACACCGCCTCAAGAAAGAAGCGGTGTGCGCGGAATCGTACCGCGCATTACCTCACATATTGGTCAATGAACTCTTTAATGTCGCTCCATGCGGGCACGCGCGGACTGTCATTGCGAAAAACATGGTCCTTGCCGGGAAGACAGATCGTGATGCTTTGCCAGTCCGCCTTCACCTTCACGTTCAATCGCTGCGGCAGCAGTACATCGCGCACATACTGTAACGCCATTCCTCGCCAGTGCGCGCGCGTCGTTGACGGCGGCGTGTTCTGCGCCATGCGTACTTCTTCGTCGGTGAGAAAACGTTCCACTGCGCCACGCGCGGCAAGACGGTAGTAAATTCCTTCCGGGGCAAGGCGATGGTACCACAGGTCGATCGCGCGGAGCTTGTAAGCGACGGGGGACGACTTGAACGCCTGCCACGTCCCGTGCGCAATGTTGTGCGATGGCGCAATGCCGTTTTTGTGCCCGTGCATTTCAAAGATCCGTTTTTTGATGGCCCAATCAAGACGGGAGGCAAGAAAGTCTTCATCGCGCGTTTGAACCTTTGCAACATACACCTCCCACCACCACAGCATTTCCTCCTCCTGGGTATCCATCGCATTCCCGATCATGTCGTCCACAAAGTTAATAAGTGCATGATGAATGTCGCACGCATCCACAGTTCCATTCGCATATTTTCGCTCACACGCAATGTCCCCGTTCACCATATGCAGTAACTTGACAGGGCTCATGTTGATCACCCGCCGAAGCGTATCGTGGATTGAAGTAACGTGCAGGTGAGACGTGAGAACGGCCCGCTCCAACGCACGCAGCATCAGGTGCGTCGTCGCAACACGCAAATACGAGCTCCACTCCGACATCAGCGAATCAGCAATGATAAGATGGAGCCGTTTGCACTCAATACCCGCCAAGAGCGGCTCATCCTTCGTGTGAATAAGCGGACGGTCGCTGCCGGTACTTGCACTGTTGATGTCGCGGGTAATGAACTGCGCGCGGGGAGAGAACAAGAACTTCAGGTCGCTTGTCAGCCCTCCGCTCCCGGCCAGTATCGGTCGCACCGCCAAAAAAAACAAGAATATCCGAGCGGCGGCGGTGTGCGCCGACGAAACCAGTTCACGCCAGAGCGCGGAAGAAATAAGGTAGTTTTCGTGACATCCATACGCGCTGCCGGACCCATCTGAGTTGTTTTTAAGAAACAGGACCTCCGTACCGTTGTGCGACTCCACTTTGGGCGCATTTTTGTTGAACTCACGCACAAGACGTGTCATCAGCGCGTCCAGCGCTTTTTCGTACACCACAACCTGACGCACGGAATCGCACTCCGGCGTCGCATACTCCAGATGGTCTCCGCTGTCCACATACAGCCGCGCACCGTTTTCCAAAAACATACCGCCGACCGCCTCATCGTTGCCGCAGAACTTCATGAACCTCCGCGTAAAACTTTCATCCGAGAACCTTTTGGCATCCGGGTCCCATATACCGGCGCCAAGCTCGGTCTCTATACCGAAAATGCGCATGCTAGCGTGCACAGAGCACCTCCCTGGTTAATTGTGAAAGATCCGTTCCAGCGTGTCGTATCGCGCTTTCCTTAAAAAGTCAAGGGCTTGCGTTTTTTCGCGTGATGTGCTACATTATATGCGCTATGTTACCTGTGAAAGAAAAGCAAAAGATCATCAAAAGCGTCCGCCAGGCGGATACCGACACGGGGTCTGCGGAAGTGCAGATCGCTTTGTTTTCGGAGGAGATCGTGCAGCTGACCGACCATCTCAAAAAACATCAGAAAGACAACCACTCCCGACGGGGCCTTTTGAAAATGGTTTCCAAGCGCAAGCGGCTTTTGGACTATCTCAATCAGACGGATGAAAAGCGATACCACTCCATCGTCAAAAAACTCGGACTGAGAAAGTAGGGCATGCCGGTCATTAAACAAAAAAATCAGCGCGTCAGCGTGTTCATGGACGTGCAAAATCTCTACCACTCCGCCAAGAACATTTATAAGGCGCGGGTGAATTTCCGGGAGGTACTGCGCAACGCGGTCGCAAACCGCCAGCTGGTGCGCGCCATCGCGTACGTCATCAGCACCGAATCGGGCGAAGAAAAAGGCTTTTTTGAAGCGCTCACGAAGCTCGGTATTGAAACAAAGCAGAAAGAACTGCAAATATTCTTCGGGGGGCTCAAAAAGGCGGATTGGGATGTCGGCATCGCAGTGGATGCCCTGCGGCTTGCGCCGGCGGTGGACGCGGTCATTCTGTGTTCCGGCGACGGCGACTTCGTGCCGCTCGTGGAACAGCTCAAAAGCATGGGAAAGCAGGTGGAGGTGGTGGCGTTCGGCAAAAGCTCGTCGGCAAAACTGAAAGAGGCGGCGGATGACTTTCTGGACCTGTGTGCCGACCCGAACAAGTATCTGTTACGGAAATAATAATTCAATAACTTCGCGCGGAGCGTTCGCTCAAAATACAAAATCACGGTTCGGACGGCATGCTTGATCGTGATTTTGGATTTTGGGGCATCGGGCCGCGTGCGCACGCTATGCAGATGCAGGAATTTTCTCTGCACATCGACGGGGAAGACCTTATCATAAAAAAGAGTATCTTGGCCGGCCAGGCCAACGGCTCCATCATTGCGTCCTTGGGGGACACGATGGTTTTGGCGACCGCCGTCATAGGGAAAGCACCCCGCGAGGGAGTTGATTTTTTCCCCCTCATGGTGGACTACGAAGAACGGTTGTACGCGGCGGGGAAGATCAGCGGGTCGCGCTTCATCAAACGCGAGGGCAGAGCGTCCACCGAGGCTATTTTGACTTCGCGGCTTATCGACCGTACGCTCCGGCCATTGTTCGACAACGCCTTGCGCCATGAAGTGCAGGTGGTGGTCACCGTGCTCTCCTGGGACCAGAAGAACGATGCGGATACGCTGTCCATCATAGCCGCGTCAAGCGCGCTTGCCATCTCGGACATCCCATGGGGCGGGCCGGTCGGCGCCGTACGCATCGGACGCGTGGACGGCACGCTTATCGTCAATCCCAGCTACGAGCAGCGCAAAATCTCGGACCTTGACGTCGTCTTTTCCGGCACCACCGAGCGCATCAACATGATAGAAGGGGACGCCCTGGAACTCCCCGAGGATGTGATGCTTGAAGCATTCTCGCTTGCGCAACGACACATCGCGGATATGGTAGCGTTCCAGCACACGGTCCAGAAGGCGATCGGCATACCGAAAAAAGATATCGAGCGCGCGCAGAGCGACACCGCGCTTGCCGAAACCGTGCGCGCGTTTTTAGGGAATCAGCTTGCGGAAGCGCTCTTCATGACCGGCGACAAGCGGACCAAATATGCGCGCATGAGCGAGCTGCATGCGGCGCTCGCCGAGCACATCGCGGCAACCTACCCGGACGACGCACGGCGCCAGCACGCCGCGGCGAAGATCTTCGACGAGGAAGTGGACCGCATTGTGCATGAAAAAGCGATCCATGCCGGACAACGCCCGGACGGACGGAGATTTGACGAGCTGCGCGATATTTCCTGCGACGTATCGTTTTTGCCGCGCACGCACGGCACCGGAGTCTTTGTGCGGGGAGAAACACAGGTACTCTCCATCCTGACGCTCGGGTCTCCCGGCGACCAGCAGCTGGTAGACACCATGGAAGCAAAAGAACAGAAACGGTTCATGCATCACTATAACTTTCCGCCCTTTTCGGTGGGAGAAGTAAAACCGTTGCGGGGCCCTTCCCGGCGCGACATCGGCCACGGCATGCTTGCCGAGCGGGCCATGATGCGCCTCATCCCCGAACAAAAAGATTTTCCCTATACCATCCGTCTGGTGTCAGAAACGCTTTCGTCCAACGGCTCTTCGTCCATGGCATCGGTATGCGCATCCATGTTGGCGCTTATGGACGGCGGCGTGCCGGTAACCAACATCGCCGCGGGTATCGCCATGGGTTTGATGTCCGACGACACGGGAAACTACAAAGTACTCACCGACATTCAGGGGCCGGAAGACCACCATGGCGATATGGACCTGAAAGTTGCGGGTACCGACCGCGGCATCACCGCGATCCAAATGGATGTGAAGATCGATGGCATTACGCTCGCGATATTCCGCGACACCATCACGCAGGCGAAAAAAGCGCGGCACGAAATCCTGGACAAAATGAAGACGGCATTGCCCGCGCCGCGCGCCGAGCTGTCGCGGCATGCCCCGCGCATCATCACGCTTGAGATCAACCCGGAAAAGATCAAAGACGTCATCGGCCCCGGCGGCAAGATCATCAATGAGATCATTGACGAAACGGGCGTATCGATCGACATTGAGGATAACGGGTTGGTGTTCATCACCTCGGTCAGCGCCGAGGCGGCCGCCAAGGCGGTGGACTGGATCAAGAACATCACCCGCGAGGCGAAAGTGGGGGAGGTCTTCCAAGGAAAAGTAAAAAAGATCATGGACTTTGGCGCGTTCGTGGAACTGTTCCCGGGTACCGAGGGTCTTGTGCATATTTCAAAGCTCGCTGACTACCGCGTTGCGCGCGTGGAAGATGTCGTCAAGATCGGCGATATCATTCCGGTCAAACTCATGGAGATAGACAGCCAGGGACGCTTGAACCTTTCGCATAAAGACGCGCTCACAGAAACAAAAAAGCAATAACAGGGGCATTCTTTCGTTATCCACAGGGGGGTGTTTGACGCCCTCCTGTGCGTTTTGTATAATAAAGGCGGGTAGTCGAGTTCTTGTTTTTTTCTTTTTTTTCCTTTATATCGGAATTCGCACCCGCTGCTCTTTTACTGGAGGTAAACAACCCTCCGCAACTCAATACCGGTCGCTGTAGGCGACCAATCAACATGAAGGACCTTGCCATTGCGCGGGTCTTTCTTCTTTTTAAGAAAGTGATATACTAATGGCAACAGAATGCCATCGTATGCAAAACGAAAAGCTGCAAACCTCGGTGCCGAATAAACTTCCTGTCGTAGAAGACAAAACATTCCTGACACATACCATGGAAGAGGATGTTCTGCGCGCGAAAGGACAGGAAGGGAGTATGCCGCAAAAGCCGGCGGGCGCAGAGCCCTTCACGGCGCACATTCCGCCGCCCGTTCCACCGGCACCACCAACTTTGGAAAACGACCCGTTCAGAGAAAAGGTTGAAATGCCAATGCCGCCAACATTTGACCGCGACCAACCCGTTGAACTCCCGGGAACGAACGCCGGGGAACAACAGCAACAAGAGTTCCAAGTGCATATCCCGCAACGGCAAAGCAGGTTCAGCCCGACAACCATCATTCTCGCTGCGGTACTGATCGCATTGGTGGGAGCGGGAGCCGCCGGATACTGGTGGTTCTTTATCCGCAGTGAGCCGGCACCGGTCGTGCAAGAGATTCCGCAGCCGCCCGTACCGGAACCGCCCATCATACCAAAACCGATTGTTGAACCGGTTCCCGAACCGGAACCTATTCCGGCGCCAATACCGACTCCTGAACCAGCCCCGGAGCCTGAACCCGCACCGCCGATACCAGTTCCGGAACCGACCCCGGAGCCTGAACCAATTCCTCCACCGGCTCCGCCGGAAATTCCAGAACCCGTCGTACCAGACGCCATTGTTGCTCTTGATAAAACAGTTATCATATCGACCGATATAAAAGCAGACACTATTGCTTCTGCGATACAAGAGGAAAATAAAAAGATCATTGAACAAACGGTAACCATTCGCTACCTGATAAAGCTTTCGACAGATACCGAAAAAAGATTTTTAGATGGAAAAGAGGTTGTGCAAATGCTCGGTCTGCATGTTCCCACTTCATTCTGGAATACAATAGACCGACTTGAAGTTGTCGGCTACAAAAATGCCGGGACTTTCCGTTATGGTTTTATTGCACAAAGCAAGGATAAGGCCGCCATGCAATCGCTTGCCGCTTCGTGGGAGCCGACCATGGTGGATGACCTCACTACGCTGTACATAAACAAACAGTACGTAAAGCCGGCGCAGATGGCATTTTCGGAAAACACGTATCTTGATTTTTCCAAACGCTACATCAACATGCCGCAACCGGACGTGTCGCTCGACTACGCGGTCTCAAATGCATACTTCATCGTCGCCACCTCAAAAGCGATGATCTACGCGCTGCTTGACGAGACCAGACCGGCCAAATAACCGTCATGGATATACCGCCGACCGAGCGCGCTGTTCTTTCTATGCTTGCGCTCGCGGAAGCGGAGCGTATCCCCGCGCTCTCGCGCGATGAACTCCTGGGTTCTATACACACAAAAGAAAGTCCTGACCTCGCTCTTGCCGCACTGGTAAACCGGGGAGTTATTGCAAACGATGGCGGTTTTTTTATGCTCGACCGACAGGAAAATGCCGCGCAGGCGCGCACAACCGCCAAACGCATTTCAGAAGAAAAGTTGCGCGCCGTGCGCTTGCCGCTTCAGTTGATCTGTGCTCTGCCTTCGGTACGCGCCGTCACCATTATCGGCTCCGTTGCGTTTGAAAATGCGCGTCAAGACAGCGACATTGACGTCTTCATTCTTGCAGCACAAGGCCGCGCGTGGACGGCACGGTTGTGTGCGCTTGCCATCGCGGAACTTTTTGGCATGCGTCGGGAAAAACGCCGGTCTCCGCACAAGCTGTGTGTAAGCTATATCA
>ERZ1292623.1926-Hain-H51-01um-R1-1926-length-19249-cov-6_pt1 | contig 19249 bp, 33 predicted proteins | sample MGYA00564398_ERZ1292623 | MGnify/ENA primary metagenome ERZ1292623 (study PRJEB36523, sample SAMEA6512633) | groundwater metagenome | collected 2019-01-07 | study: AquaDiva: Metagenomics assemblies of 32 groundwater samples | reverse complement strand
TGTGTAATATGCCTGGAGATATTCCTTCTTCATATAGAAAGATTTGGGAGAAAAATAAAAACTCTAAAATTGACAAGGAAAAACAATTGGAGCAAGGGGCTACTGGAGTACCGGAAACGGAGCAAGTGCCCTCTGTTGGGGCTGTAGACGCTTCCCAGGAGCATCGTGGAATAGCTGTAAACGCAGTATTAGATAAGCCCATTAGGACCAAAATTCCCGTAGAAGATAATTACAATAAAATTGTAAAAAGAGTACTGAGAGATTAATGGAACTATATAAATTAAATGCCAATAAGAAAATAATTATACTATTCTTTTGGTTTAATTTTATACAACTTTTTTGTGTTAAATATCTATGGTTAGTATATTTAATTTTTGATTATGTTAAATTAGGATTTATTATAGGAGCAAAATAATGGATTATGAATTAGGAAAAGAGTTGAAAAGAGTAATTGGAAATATTTCCAAAAAAATGGAAGAATTAAAGCAATTAGTACAAGAAGATTTTAATCGAGGAGTACAATTAATTTTTGAAACATATCCAGAAGTAGAAGAAATTAATTGGCGGCAGTACACCGATTATTATAATGACGGAGATACGAGTGAATTTTCTATTAAATCTGTTTATGTAAATGGTTTTGATGATTATGGAGATATGGATTGGGACAGAGAAGATGATGAAAAAGAATGTACTTTATCAAAAGATTTAATTAAACAAATTATTGATTTTGTGTATGGAATTCCATCAGATTTAATGAAAGATATTTTTGGAGATCATACTAGTATTTCCATTACTAGAGAAGGAATTACTGTTGAAGATTATTCGAATCACGATTAAAATTAAACATGGCATTGAAAAAATTAAAAAAAGAAGATGTTGCTCAAATAGTTGAATTATATCAAAATAAAAATTCATCAAGTAAGATCGCATCTAAATTTAAAATTAGTAACGTAACTGTTTTAAGATATTTAAAGAAGGAAGAAATTGAAACTAGAGATTCATCATATTGTTGTCGCATTAAAGCACTAGATGAAACAGTATTTGATGAAATAAATGAAGAATCTGCTTATTGGATTGGTTTTTTAATGGCTGATGGATGTGTTCAGCAAAGAGGTGTTAATTCATTTCAAATAGCTTTAGCCTTATCTGAAAAAGATTGCGAGCATGTAGTTAAGTTTAAAAATTTTTTAAGGTCAGGGCATAAAATTATTCATGAGAACGCAAAATTAGGTGATGCTGCTAGAATTTCTATCTTCTCTAAAAAAATATTTGAAAAATTAAATTATTATGGGGTTATTCCAAATAAGACATTTGTTGCTAAAGTTTATCATTTAGAAAATAACAGACATTTTTGGAGAGGAGTTATAGATGGTGATGGGTCGTTTTGGATTGATAAAAAAACTGTTCCTAGATTTTCATTAGTAGGAGCTAGACCATTACTGGAGCAATTTATTAAATTTATTAAAAATAATTGTTGTGGAGTTAAAACATGTAAAGTTGTAGTCCATAAAAATATTTTTGCTGTAAATTTATCTGGAGAATCAGCTATAAATATAGTTCGAGTATTATATGAAAGTTCTAATATATTCTTAACGAGAAAAAAAGAAAAAGCTAGAGAGTTAATTAATCGAGGTGGATTTATTAGAGAATATAAACTAAATAAGCGAATTTCTATAGACCTAGATGGAACAATCAATGATTATTTAAATTGGATTGGGGATGATGACTTTCCTACTATTAAAGTAGGAGCGAAAAACTTTTTAGAGATATTATTTAATGATGGATATGATTTAATACTTTATTCAGCTAGAACCAACAGAGAAGGAATTTGTAGTTGGTTAAGAAAAGAAAATTTACTGGAATATTTCTATTTAGTAACTAACACTAAATTACCATGTTTTGTGTATTTAGACGATAGAGCAGTTCAATTTAATGGAAATTTTGGGAAAGCATTAGAGGAGATACGGAATTTTAAACCATATTGGAAAACATGAAAATTTTTTATATTGGAAGGAATAATTATGAAACAAGAAATTGCGGAAAAATGGGCAGATGCGTTAGAAAGTGGAAAGTATCAACAGGGCAAGGGAGGTTTGCACAAAGATAATCAATTCTGTTGTTTAGGAGTATTATGTGATATATTTTCAAGGGAAAATAATAAAAGGTGGATTTCAGATGATATCTCCCCTTTCAATTCCATTTTAGGTAAGGATGATATTCTTCCTTCTAAAGTTAAAAGATGGGCGGGAATGAAGAGTGCAACAGGAATATTAAAAAGTAATGATTTAGTAACTTATAATGATGCGCCACAACAAGTAAAAAAGAGAAAAGATTTTAATTTTAAAGACATAGCAGGTTTAATAAGAAGAAACTGGAAAAAACTATGAATGAAGTATCAAATATTTGGGCAGAAGGCATAGAAGATTTAAATAAAGAATTAAGTGAATATAAGAATGTAAAACAAATTATCTATGTGGGAGATCATTATGTTAAAGATGAATATCACATATAAAGAATTTTACATATTTTATGAGGAAGAATAATGGATAATTTTTTAGACTTAGCTACAATTGATAGCGATGCCGCAAAAGAAGAAATAAGAAAAATTGCCAGAAGTTTTAATATAAAAATAATTCCAGATGAAGACTTAGAATTTACAGGGCTTTTACAAGAAATTGATAAATGTAAAGAGTTTATAGTAGGAAAGCTATGGAATTCTGCTAGTTTAAGTATAAGAGCAGTATTATCAGAAGATAGATATGTGGAATTAGTTCAAACAATTGCTACAAATTTTTGGACTAGTGAGATACATTTTCTAGTAATAAAAAATAACAAAGTAGTAAATTATACAAGAAGTTTACCAGATGGGAATCTTGAAAATGTATATAGATATGGATTAGATAGTGATGAGAAATATCAGTTAGAGTTAATTTTGAATAAAATGCAAAATCTATTTAAAAATATTGGGAATATAGAATTTTGGAAAAATAGATGAGAGAAATAAATTTTACTAATATAGGAAAAGATTTTTCCCTAGAAGAAGTTCTAGGGATTAAAAAATTAATCAAAGATACCCATCCAGATATAAAATGTAATTATTTTCAATGCTACTGGAAATAGTTAATAGTATGAAGTTAGATATAAATTCTATTTTAAATAGGAAAATTGAATGATACAAGTTTTAAATAAGGGTTATGTTAGATACATAGATCATTTAGGAACAGACTTATCCGTAGTAAATGCGGCAAGAGCAAGTTTTAAAAAAGAGAGTGATTGGGAATATAGTGAAGAAATGGTAGATCAATCTAGGATATTAGAGTTTGTTCCTAGATTGAAAGAAGCTGATAGAAAACTAATTAATTACTTAGCAAAACATAATCATGGAAGTCCTTTTAGGCATTGTTATGTTACACTTGAGATTAAAGCTCCTATAATAATAGCGAGACAGATTTTTAAGCATGTAATAGGAGTAGCAAGTATAGAAGAAGGAACAAATTGGAATGAAGCTAGTTATCGTTATGTAACCGCTGAACCTGAGTTTTATATTCCTTCTTCTTGGCGAAGTGCTCCAGAAAATAAGAAGCAAGGAAGTGGGGAACCAGTAGGAGAAGAATTAACGGAAAACTTAAATGCTTTATTACATTCTACAATTAAAATGTGTATGGACAGATATGAACTAGCAGTTAAACATGGAGTATGTATAGAGCAAGCTAGGGGCTTCTTGCCAGCTAATTTTCAATACACAACTTGGAGGTGGACAGCTTCTTTACAAGCTATCGCTCATTTTTGTAATTTAAGATTAGGAAAAGATGCTCAAAGTGAGACAACAGAATATGCAAAAGTAATCTATGATATAGTAGAACCATTATTTCCAGTATCAATGGAGGCATTATGTAATGAAGTTAGCTAGTTGTTTTTGGAAACTATATCCTCATTTAGCAGCAAAAATGAATAACGGCCCAAAAGAAGAAGATAAAATATGTAATAACTATAGCAGAGGATTAAGATGTAAACTTGAAAAAAATCATATTGGATTGCATCAAGATAATTTTTATGCATGGGGTAATTCTGAAGGAAAAGGAGTTTAATTATGTGGCCCTTGGAAGTCATCGTTAAAAACAACAAAGAAGTTGAAGACAATCACTATTATGGAGAAGTAAAAGCTGATCCAAATTGTGTTAAGTGTAAAGGAAATGGGTATTATCCAGTAAATCAAGATAGAGGAACGTATATAGATTTTCCTTGTGATGCATGTACTTAATTGGAAAAAAATAATTTTATATGTAGTAGAAATATTAGTTTTAATTTTTTTATTGCATATAATTTCATATTATGATTATCTAAAAAATAATTTAATTTAAGTTTTATCTGACAATAAAAAGGTGTATACTAAATATGTAATTCTGTAGAATATTCTACATTCTAGGAAGGAGTATTTAGTATGCACCGCAAATTTGTTTTATTTGCTCTTACTCTTTTCCTTGCCGCTGCTCCTGTAAATGCTAAAATAATTTGGGAAGGAAAGCATAATAAGCATGAGAAAAAAATTGAATCTGTCTATAAACAAATGCCGGAAAGAGGCAAAGAAATAGATGTAAAAGTTAGAGAAGTACCAGAAGACGAATGGACTATGGTAGATGACTTCTATGATTTTGTCGGAGTAATTGGAATATATTTTATTCATCCTCAAAGATTATATTTACAAAGTGATCATAAATTACTTTACTTAGTATTTGCTCATGAGTATGGTCACCATGTTTGGTTTACTTCTTTAACAACAGATGAACAAGATTCTTGGATTAAATTTTGGGAAGAGAATCAAGATAAAATGCCTAGAGATTATGCAAGAGTAAATCCAAGAGAGGGATTTGCAGAATGTTTTATGCTGACTTATTTTAAAGGGGAAGTTCCAGATTTTTATAATCCTATTGATCAAGTAGTAAAGGATAAAATATTAGAATACTTTAAATAATATGCATTAGAAAGGAAATAGATAATGTATAAGAAATATTGCGAGATAGAGAATCTTTATAGAGGAATAGAAGTATATGATCTTCCATCAGTAGTTTGTACTGAAAAATTACATGGCACTAATGTTAGAGTTGGATGTATAGATGGAGTATTTATTACTGGTGGAAGAAATCAAGTATTTACGGAAGTAAGTAATGAGGAAGATTGGTTAAAAGATCAACCATATGAATTTGATAGTTTTGGATTTACTAGATGGTTAAAACAAAATAATCCAACAGTTTTCCAGCAAGCAAAAAGATTAAATGATCTTGAATTTAATTTTATTCTTTTTGGTGAATTCTTTGGTCAAGGAATTAACAAAGGAATAGATTACGGAGAAGGAAAACATTTCTTTGCTTTTGATGTTTGGTTTAATAAGAGTTTAATTCACAATGAAGAAAGATTTGGATCATATTTTGAAATGTATGACATTGCTAAAGCTCTAGGAGTCTCAAGAGTTCCAGTTCTTTATGCAGGAAAACCAGACTATAATAAATTTTTAGAAATATATGAAGTAGATTCTATAGTGGCTAAAGATTTAGGAGTGCAAACTACTCCAAATGTTATTGAAGGAATAGTCATAACATCTGATGGACTTGCTCTTAATAAATTTGGAGAAAGACCAATCTTCAAATTTAAAAATGATAAGTTTGCAGAGAAAGCAAAACAAAAAGCTACAAAAGTACCAATTGATCCCGCCACAAGAGAGGGAGAAAAAAGATTCATAGAAGAATATGTAGTAGCAGAAAGACTAAATCACGTTCTCCAGCATTTAAGAGAAGATAGTGGATTGATTATTACAGATATGACTAATACAAAAGAAGTTATTGCTGAAATGATTAAAGACCTACAAAAAGAATGTGCTGAAGAAATAGAACAATTAAATCATAAAGTATGGGGAGGACTTGCAGCAAAGAAAACAGCAGAACTATTAAAAGAATATTTAAATGGTTAATATTGAGATAAAAATATGATTAGAAGTGTTCAAATAGGGCCTTTAACATTTGATATTAAATATCAAGATGGATTTGTTATAGAAGAAGGAAATCAAGCTTCTTGTTGTATAGATGATTTAACTATTACGCTTTCAAGAACTCCTTTAAAAGTACTTCAATTAAAATATTTAGTACATGAGATGCTTGAGGCATATAATATACTTTATGATTTAAAATTACAGCATCAACAGATCAATCAATTAGAAACAATCTTTTTTGATATAATTACATCTAATAGACATTTGACCGAAGAAATAGAAGACGAAATATAATGATAAATAAACCTAATATAGAACCTTGGTTTCCAGAAGATTTAACAGTTGTAGAAGATTTAGAGCTAGGAAAATTACTTACTCTCTATACTCTCTGGAAAAATTATTCTGCATATCAAGTGGCATTAGTAGAAGGAAATCTACTTAAACTAAAAGAACGCCTTAAAATAGAAAAAGCAAAAGAATTAATTAAATTAAATAATTCAGATTTAAAAGATATCTATAAGGCTAAAGAAGATAGAGAAGCATATGTTTTACAATTAGATCATATTGCTAGTTTATCAATAGAGGTAGCAAATTTTACTGCAGAATTTAAACTAGAAGAAAGCGTGAATGGAATATTTAACGACAGATATACAGTCACTTCGAGGGAGATTAGCCGTCGAGTAGCAAATTGGGGGAATTAGATTGAGTCAGTATGTTGAATCGAAGAAAAGAGCATCGGGATTAAGTCCTACTCAGTTATGGATGTTGGATCAAGCGTGTAAGTCCTTAACGCAGGCTTTTAAGCATACACCTTTTCTTGTTGGTTCGATGCTTACTAACTCTAATTTTCGGGATGTTGATATACGTCTTATTCTTCCCGATAATGAGCATGATGCGTATCCGTTTAATGTTTTAACATTAATGGGGTTTTTAGTTTCAGAACGATTAACAAACTTAACAGGATTAAATGTTGATTTTCAATTTCAACGTATGACTGATGCTAATGAGAAGCATTTAGGTCCACGTAATCCAATTGGGTGTCGTTCTTTAAATAACTTTACTGGAGATGGCAGGAAAAATATTGAGCCAATATAGTAAATCACAAGAATATAGATTGAGAGATTTCTTCAGGAAGAGGGGCCTAAATGCTGAAAGGGTTCCTCTTTCTGGTGCAGGTTTAGAAAAGGGGGATGTTTCAGTTGAAGATGGGCTTATTCTTGTAGATACTAAAAGTACAATTGGCGTAAAATCAATTTCAATCAAAAGAGAAGATTTAGAAAAAATTCAAAAAGATGCTGGAGAGGAAAATTTAGGATTAATTACTTTTACATATAAAAGTCAAAGAGAGATATATGTTGTTCTTCCCTTAAGTAAATTTTTAGATTTAATCATAGATAAAATAAAAGATATAGCCAAAAAAAGAAAAGAATGTTATAATAAAGTGGCACAGATCAAAATATGATTAGTTATTAAATAAATTGTGATAAATAGATACAAAGAAAGATATAAAAAAGATATGTTTAAATATGAAATAGAAAGGAAAAGATATGGAAAAGATTTTATTAAAGGTTGCTGGAGATACGGCAGTTGGAAAGTTAGCAGGTTCGATTAGTAAAAATTTAGATGAAGATAAATTTGTAGAAGTAATTGCTATTGGAGCATCTGCAAATAATCAAGCAGTAAAAGCAATTGCAACTGCCGAAGGACACGCGGGAAGCAAAGGAAAAAGTTTAAATATTAAAATTGGTTTTACTTCTACTGATGTAAGAAGTGGAGCAGCACTAGAAAATAGAACTGCTATTCTATTTAGAATTAAGTACAACGATTAATACATAAGCCCCTCAAAATGAGGGGCAATTTTTGAACTTATTTGATATTTTATAGGATATAATACATTGCAATACTTACAGATTTATGATATAGTATTAACTACTTTTAGAGGTAATGAAGCCGTAAAAATTTTATTCAGCGGGGAAGAAAATAGAAAAGGAGAACTAGTTTCACCTAGAGATATAGTAGCTAAAGTAGTTTCTTATAATGTTCCATTTGTTATTTTTTCTGGTGGAGAGCCTACTAAACAAAATCTCCATTTTATTATTGGAATTTGTTATCTTTTAAGAAGAAAATATCACAAAAAAATAATTTTTGAAACAGATGCTTCTCGATTTAATCAACTCCTTTTTATTAATGTAAAACATTTTTTACTATATCCAAAAAAAGAAAATTTTAATGAAATTAAATTTAAAAGATATATTGATAATGCAACAACTAAAACATTAGAATTAAGAAGAACACCTGATTTAAGTTGTGTGGGAAAAGCCACCTCATATAATTTTATGAAGTTTGTTGAAGTAATATTTAATATTAAAGATAAACAAGATTTAGTTTTTGCAGTAAATACTTTTAATAATTTTGAGATAAAAAGTCAAAAATTAAAAGTATTTATTAAGCCTATTTATTCTCCAAGTTTTTCAGAAGAAGATTTTACCGTAGTTTGGAAAGAAATTAAAAATCAAATATTACCTTATAACTATTTATACATGGAGTAAGTAAATGCGTGGAGAAAGATTAAGATTTAAAGGAACTAAAAGAGGAGAACTAGAAGAAGCTTTTATTCGAATGGAATATAAGAAACTAGTTTCTCATGTTGGTGAATTAAATAAAAAATTACAATCAGGATCAAGTACTGAAAAAGCAAAAGCATCTAAAGAACTTGTTGCCATAGCATCTAAGTGGGCAAAAAAATATGGTCCTAATAGAAAATGATAGATTCTCCAGCAAAAGAAGCATATACTAGATTTAGATTTAAGCAAAGAGTATGTTTCAAGAAATGTGGTCTTTGGGAAGGTAAGGGAGGATTTTGTCCTGCTAAAAAAGATAATATTAATTATTGCCTTTCCCTTGAAAAAGCTGGTGAAGAAAATCAAACATATAGAAACTTACAAAATGTAGTAGAATGGATGGAAATATTTGCAGAAGAGTCGGGATTAATTATGTTTAAACCTTCTGAAATAGTTATTGACAAAGTAAAAGTTTTATTAGAAAAAAGTAATTTAGACTGCTATGCAATAGCGGAGAAATTAATAGGAGAAGCAAATGAAGAAAGTAAGAGAACTAACGGCTAAGCAATATGCTGCCGAAAAAAAAATAGGAAAAAGTAGATGTTTTGATCCACATGGAACTGCTATTATTAAATATATTAAAGCTGGTGCAGATGATCCATTTCAAAATGTAAATTGGAGAATGAATGATGGAGAAATTCCTCTAGAAAGAACTCTTCCTGAACCTTGGTCTGATAATAGAAAAAAAGGAAAAGAGGATCACTAGATGCATCCAGTTCTTAAAAAGGCAAATTTAGCCGAATTAAGAAAAGAATTAAAGGCAAATGAAAAGAGAAAAAAATCATATAGAACCATTGAAGGAGCAAAGTTCTACTATGATTTACATAAACTTCATTTAAACCTAAAAGCAAATACTATTTTATCCCCGAGAGAAAAAGGAGAAATTCTAGGGCAGAAAATAGGACAAAAAGTCACATCTAGATTTTTAAGAGGTCCTTCTGGTTCAGCGATATTAGACCCCATTGATGACTATTATACTCTCAAAAAAATAGAAGGATATTCTACAAAAGAAGCAATTAAAAAAACTATTCCTGAAGGAGCATTTTTACTAGGTAGGAATAAAATAGGAAGAGAATCTGCAAATATTATAGTGAGAAGAATTTCCCCAATTAATAAAAAAATTGTAGAGAAATTAATCCCTGAAAAATTTAAATACGGTAGAAAAATTGGAGGATTAGTTGCTGATTTTACTGTAGCTAATGCAACATATAAAGCTACTTCTCATGGAGTAAATACAGGTAGAAAATTAGCTGAAAAACTATACAGAGAAAATAGAAATGCGGGAAGAAGTGGAAATAAAAAAGTATGGATAGGATTTAGACAAGGAAGTAGACAAGGAGTAAGACATGCCAGCGCCGTTAAAAAATTCCAATCGCAAAGGCAAAACAAATATACCTTACAACTTAACCAGTCCTAGGTTACAGTGTAATAATTGTTTAGCAAAAGATGTATGTCCTCTCTATAAGCCAGATGCTTCTTGTGCTTTTCTTAAACGAATAAGGAAGTATAGGCTTGATTCCTTGGAGGACATACAAGCAACTAGAAGGGCTATGATTTTAGATTCTCTAGTTCAGTTATCAGTACATTCTATGATTTCGGAACAAAAAGGAACAAGTGGAAAAGAAGATATAGCATTTAGAAAATTATTAATGGAGCAATTAAAAGAACTTGAGAGAGATGAATTTAATCAATCAATTAAAAAAGTAAGTAATGAAAGTACTAGTATACTCGGGTCTATCATCAGAGAGATTAGAGAACAGAAATCATTACCTGTGGAAGTCAAAAGCCTTCCCGAGCCGGAGCAGATTGAAGCAACATTTACAGTCCAAGAATTAGAAACAATATCAAATTAAAGAAAATGCAATTAAAACAAATACTAGATGATCCACAATTAAATGAAATAAGTAAAATTGTAATGATTTTTGCCCAAAAACTAAGTGGGAAAATATATTATCCATATCAACAAATTATAGGAGAAAATATTGTTAAACATGTCATAGCTCAAACTATGGAAGACTTAACAGTGTTACTTAGCCGACAGAGTGGAAAATTATTTTGTATCGAAACTCCTCTTCTAACTCCAGAGAAATGGACATTATTAAAAGATTTAAAAATTGGAGATTATATATATTCACCTTCTGGATTACCCGTTAAAGTTTTATGGAAAAGTGATATACAAGATATTCAAAAATGCTATAGAGTAACTACTACAGACGGAAAAGAACTATTAGTAGGAGAAGAACATCTTTGGACAGTATTTGATACAAGATTAAGAAAAGAAATAACTCTTTCAACTCAAGAAATATTAGATCGAGGACTATCTAGATATAAAACAGAAACTAGAAAAGTAATTACAAATGGAAAAGAATATCAAACTAGAGAATATAGATTTAGACTTCCAGAACAAAAGGTTTTACAACTTCCTAATAAAGAACTACTAATTGATCCTTATTTATTAGGTGCTTGGTTAGGAGATGGAAGTAAAAATTCATATCGTATAACAGTTCATAAAGATGATTTATATAATTTGATAAACTTAGCAAATAATTTAAATTATGATTATTATATTAATTGGAAGAAAAAATCAACAGCAAATATTGGATTTAAAAAAAGAAATAAAAAAGCTTTTATCACAGAACTAAAAGAACTTGGGCTATTTAATAATAAACATATTCCAGATAATTACTTACTTGCTGGAAATAAACAAAGAGAAGCATTATTACAAGGTTTATGTGATACAGATGGATTTATTGACAAACGAAAAAGCACAGTAGAATTTTGTAATATGAATAAAAATTTAGCTGAAGGAGTTTTATTTTTAGCTAGATCATTAGGTTGGAGAGCAACAATTAAGGAAGGCAGAGCTAAATTAAAAGGAAGAGATTATGGAACTAAATATAGAGTATGTTTCCATATAACTAAAGAAGATAAATATACTTCTTTTAGATTAAAAAGAAAATTAGATTTAATCAAAGATAAAGAAGGAAATAAAGGACGAAAAATTTCTAGTATCAAATCAATAGAATTAATTAATTCTATTCCTATGCAATGTATTGCTGTAGATTCAGAAGATAAGTTATTTTTAGCTGGAAAAGATTTAATACCAACTCATAATTCTACGGTATCCGCAGAAATTACTTCTTCTATGTTAGTCTGTCTTCCAGAACTCGCAGAAGTATATGGAAAAACATATAAAGTCTGGAATAATGAAGATCAAGAATATGAGTATCCTCTTAAAAGATTTGGGACTAATTTTAAAGGAAGTGGAACTGGTGGAGTAAGAGTAGGAGTTTATGCTCCAATTCTAGATCAATCTAATGTTATTTTTTCTGCCGTAAAAAATATTCTTGAAGGAGAAAGAGGGACTGCAATCCTTAGAGAAATGGGATTAAGTATTACTATTTCTAGGGGAGATACTTTCCTACTAACAAATAATTCTAGAATTATGTGTAAGTCTGCCTCTGAAGGAACAAATATTGAATCAGCTACACATGATTTAATTCTTTTAGACGAAGCTCAAGATATTACTGAAAAAGTAATTGTAAAATCTATTAGACCAATGATTGCAAATACTGGTGGCAATATGGTTTATATAGGAACATGTGGAACTGCTATTGAAGATTTTTATAAGACTATTCAAATTAATAAAAACTTAGAAGAGGAAGATGGAGTACAAAGACATTTTCAATTTGACTATCTTTTTTGTTCTGGATGCAATCCTTATTATAAGAAATTTGTAAGTAAAGAAATTAATAAATATGGTTTAGACTCAGATTGGGTAAGAATGAATTTTAGATTAAATTGGTTACTTGAAAGAGGGCAATTCTGTACCGAAGATATGATGTTTGGTAAAAATGAATGGGTCGATAAAAATATTCTAGAACCAACATTTGAAATAGTAGAATCAGAAAAAATTGCAAGATGTTATGCTGGATTAGATTTAGGAAAAGAAAATGATTCCACAGTAGTTACAATAATTGCAATTGATGATAAATATCCTATATTTAAAGATGAGGGAGTTTATTATAGAAAATATATTTTAGATTGGTTAGAAATACATGGAGATAATTATGAGTCCCAATATTGGGAGATTTGTGATTTTCTTAAAAAATTTAATGTGGATAAAATGTGCATAGATGCAACCTCGGGAGGTGATCCTGTTGCTGACAGATATATGACTTATTTAACTTCTATAATAATTGAACCTATTAAATTTTCTGAATCAAAAAATAGTGAAATGTATAAACTAGCTATGCAAGAAGTTCAAGCTGGAAGATTAAAAGTTCCTTATGGAGAAGCTTCGCGGGAAAATAAAAAAGTTAAAAAATTTATACATCAAATGTTAGAATTAAATAAAGAGTATAAAGGACAATATTTAAAAATTGCTCATCCTAAATTAAGAGGAGCACATGATGATTATTTTTCTTCCTTAGCTTTAGCTCTTTGGGCAACTAGGGATGCGACAATGCCGGAAATAGAAACATTTTCAACAGATTTATTTGGAAGAACTGGAGCTATGGTTTCTGGAAGAAGCCCACAAAATATTATATTATCAGAACAACAACCATATCATAAGGCCAGAGAGAAATATGATTATTTACCTTATCCAGATGAAATGCCTTTAATTACTCAAGGTAGAATTATTAAATAAACTATGTTATAATAGTATTGTAAAAATATATAAATTTTGAAATTTATATAAAGGAGAATTTTTTAATATGGCTTATCAAAGGAAGAAAAATCCGCAAGCATGGCAAAATTTAATGCTTACAGAGCAATGGGATGTTAAAGGAAGTGGTGGTGCAGGAGCTACTGCTACTAAAACTACTGCTGGAGCAGGATTTAGGCATTTAATTACAGAAATTTTAGTTAATAGTTCTGCTGCTTCAGTAGTACAAATTAAATCAGGATCAACTGTAAGGTGGGAATTTGATTTACCAGCTAATACTGTAGTCCCTATTGAAATGTCAGGTTGTCCTATTCGTTGTAATCCTAATGAGGATGCTGTAGTAAATGTTAGTACTGGAACTGCTAAAGTAAATATAAGCGGTGTAACTATTAAAGACCCATAAGGAGGTAAATTTTGGCTTCAACTTTTTCGATATCTAAATATAACGGAGTTTCTCCGGGAACAGAAACAGTAAGTATGGCATATCTTCATCTTATTAATCAAGATGTAGCGGCTAATGGTGTTAATGATTTTAGAACAACTGCCGCAAATCAAATTACAATTCCAGATACAGGAAATGTATTTTCTTATGAAATTTGGTTGAGAGGAAAATGGGCAGGAGCATATACAGAAATTACTAACTTTAAAGTATGGAGAAGTGCTGGTCCTGTAAACGGTGCCGGAGGATTAACTTTTAAAGCCGGGGTAAATGGAACAACTTACGTACAACCAATAAATACAGCATCAACAATTGCTTTAGACTCTACATTTGAAAATGAAACAGATGCAATTGTAGTAGCAGTAGCAGGAGCAGCACCTAATACTATTAGCAACTTCTTAGTAATGCAGTTAACTGTGGCTTCTACTGCAGTTCCGGGTGATATTGGAGCAAGTACATTTTCTGCAAAATGGACTGAATCGTGATTTAAATATAATGTTAGACATAAAAGGAGAAACAAATGAAACTATTACAAGCACTTAAGTATTTAGCAATTCTAATGGAAATTTTAGAAAAAGCTACTCTAGTAGCAACAGGACAACCTGCGGATGGAGAAGTAAAATTCTATTGGAAAGGTAAGAAAATTCATCTTAAGTTTCAGTTAGAACAAACAAACGAACACGAATAAATAATTTTTTAGAAAGGGAAATAGATAATGAAACAGACAGGATGGGCTGTTCTTTTTAAGAATGGTGATGCTATTGAACAATATCCAGATTCAGGAGAAGATAATACTCTTCTTTGGAGAGATATAAAAAATAATGATGATGTAAAACAATTTATTATTCTAGATCAGAATCATAGAATAGGAATAGATTTAGAAGCAAGAATATTTATTTTTGGAGATAATTTTATTCCATTTGTTGCAGATGAAAAAATTAAATTAGTTTATTTTATTAATAGATATGTTCACTATAATATAAATCCACATAAAGAAATAGAAGAACCAAAAATATTTGTAGTAGGATATGAAGATAGTAAAGGAAAAATATTCCTTAATTTAGAAGAAGGTTCTGGACAATTCTTTTTTACAAACGATAATATTAATTAGCCGGGGTAAATACAATTACCCAAGAGAAATCTCTTTTGCAATACAATGCAATCAGCCCTGTCTATAGAAGGCAGGGCTTTTTTATTAAATAAATGAGTAGAAGTCAATTTGGAAAAACAAGATGGGGAATGTTTAGATATGGAGCACCTGAAGAAATCTTCTTTTTCTATATTACAGGATCATCATATCTAAATAAAGCATATACTTCTACTAAGACTAGTAATACTACTTTATTAGATTCTTTTATTTCTCCTCTTTCCGGCAACACTACTCTTAAAGATAGTTTTACTTCTACTAAAAATAGTAATACTACATTAAGTAAAACTAGTATAGTTACAAAAACTAGTAATACAGTTTTATTAGATACTTTTTCTACTACTGTAAATGGAAATACAACTCTAAAAGATTCTTTTTCTATTACAAGAGATAGTAATACTAGACTTAATAAATTATTTGTAATTACTAAAACAGGTAATACTACTTTAAGTGATGATATAGTTTCTAATAAAACTAGTAATACTACACTAAAGAAAAATATAACTTCTACAATAACAGGAAATACAGTAGTTAAGAAAAATATAGCTTCTACTTTAACTGGAGTATCATATTTAAATAAGGCTTATGTAAATACTAAAACTGGTAATGTTACTTTAAAACAAAATATTAGAAATGATAAAACAGGAAGAACTGCTTTAAAAGCTAATATAGTTTCTACTTTTGTAGGAAATACAACACTAAAAGAAAAGTGGACTACTTATACTATTACTGGTAATTCAGCTTTAAAAGATTCTTTCTCTACTACAGTAACAGGAAATACAACTCTTAATAAAATATCCACTATTACTAAGATTAGTAATACAGTATTAAAAGATACTTTTTCTTCTTTTCTTTCCGGCAATAGTACTTTACGAGATTCTTATTTAGATACTAAAACTGGAAATACTAGATTAATTAAATTGTTTAGTACCACTCTAACTGGAAGTACGTTTTTAAACAAGCTTGCTTATAGGACAAGCAATACAACGCTTGTTAAGTCGCCCACTACTATTTTCCCTGGCAATACTACTCTTAAAGACAGTTTCTTAAATACTATTATTAGTGAAACTAGATTAAATAAAGCATACTCTAATACTAAAACTAGTAATACAGCTTTATATGCTATTTTTAGTACTACTAAAATAGGTAATTCTACTCTTAAGAAAAATATTACTAATAATATAACTGGAAATACAAATTGTAAAAAAGCAATCTTAGCTACAAAAACTGGAAATTCTACATTGAAGAAAAATGTAGTAAGTGGTATAATAAGTAATAGTACTCTTAAGAAAAATATAGTTAATACTAAAACTAGTAATACAACATTAAAGACAAGTAGAGGAGTAGATGTATTAATTAATACTGCTATTCCAATTGGAGATATTACACTCGCATAAGAAAGGAAAAAGACATGGAAGTAAGCATACAAGAATTTGCAATAATCAGCTTAGAAAAAGATATTCAAATGATTAAATTAAAAGCCATAGTAGAACAACAACAAGAAGTTATTAATAATCTTCAAAAAGAATTATTAGAATTGCGGGAAAATAAGAAAGAGGAATAATAATTGCCTTTAGGTAGTCCAACATATCCTACAACTTTAAATACTGATGTAGAATTATATGCAGCAAAAAATTTACTTCAATCTAAACCTAGTGCTGATATAGGAACTTCAGATACTACTGTATCATTAGTAGATGCTTCTAATTTTCCCGCAACAGGTGGAATTTGTTTAGTTGATGCTGAACTATTTACTTATACTGGAAAATCAGGTAATAATTTAACAGGAGTAACTAAAGGATATGATGGAACTACTTCTACTTCTCATAATACTTCTTCATATGTAAAATTAATAGTAGCAGCACAACATCATAATGTAATTTCTACTGCCATAAAAAACATAGAAGTAGAATTAGGAACTCTTCCAAAAGGAACATATTCAACAGTAAAAGATAGATTAAATAATTTATTAGATAAAACTGCTGGTGGAACTGTTACTGGAGCAATTATATATCAGAATACATTAACTGGAAGACAAATAAATCCTGAAACAGATAATACTTATGATTTAGGAACAGCATCATTAAGATGGAGAAGTTTATATTTAACTCCAACTAGTTTACAAATTATAAAAACTTTAGGAGATACTAATCCAGTAGTTAAAATTGGAGATGCTAGAATTGACTTAGGCGCAGGAGGAGCTTCTGCTGTAGATGTAAGTATTTATAGAAGTGCTGCAAATGAAATTACTATTCCAAATTCAATAAAAGTAAGTAGAAGTGCTAATGCAAATCTTATTATTTTTAATCAACAAGGAACTTCTGGATTTGAAAGTATTCTTTTTCATAGTAATTTATGGCCTTTAACTATTAGCACAGAATCAACTAGTGATAGTATTTGGGGATTAAATATAACATCAGGAGCAACTATTAATACTCCTGGAACAGGAACATCGGTCTTTAAAGTTAGTGCTGCCGGACAAGTTAAAATTCCTATAACTGGATCAGCGGGAGGATTACTTATTGGTGGAGATACAAATCTTTATAGAAGTGCAGCAGATACATTAAAAACAGATGATAATTTTATTACTGCTGCAGATTTTTATTTAAATGATATTAGGTTCCAGAGAATTTCTGCAACAGAAGCTAAAATTAATTCAGCAGTAGAAATAACAAGAGAAGTAGTAGCAGGATTACATTGCACAAAAACTACTATAACATCTGGAAATACTATAACAATTGATTCAGGAGAACAGGCAATAGTATTTCAACAATTAACTATAAATGGAACATTAGTAGTAAATGGAGAGTTAAGGATAACAGCTTGGCCGAGTTAAAAATTAAGGAGAAATAATGCCAACTACAATAACAGATTTAAAAATTATTACACCTCAAATAGAAGATGCAAATAATAATGAAGTTTTAAAATTTGTTTCTACTGCTTCAGCAGTAAATGAGGTAACAGTAACTAATGCTGCTACTGCAGGTGATCCTAAAATGGAAGCCACTGGAGGAGATACAAATATTGGATTAAATTTAGTTTCTAAAGGAACTGGATTAATAAAAGCTAATGGAGCAGAAATTTATAGCTCAGGTGGAACAGATGTTCCTATAACAGATGGTGGAACTGGTGCTTCTACTGCTTCAGGTGCAAGGACTAATTTATCTGCTGCTATTTCTGGTGCTAATAGTGATATTACTTCTATGACAGGAGTTACAGGAGCTATTAAAGCACCTACTCAGGTTCAAGACACTAATTCAAATGAAGTAATAATTTTTGGAAGTGTGGCATCTGCAGTAAATGAAGTAACTCTTACTAATGCTGCAACTGGAAATTCTCCTAAATTAGAGGCTACTGGTGGAGACGTTAATATAGGGTTAAATATCTCAGGAAAAGGAACTGGACAAATTGGATTACAAAGTGAGATAGTAATTACAGAAGCAAAAAATATTATATTAGGTTCTACTACTGGTACTAAAATTGGTACTGCAACTACTCAAAAACTTGGTTTTTATAATTCTACTCCAGTAATAAAACCAGCAGCTTTAACTGGTATAGATGCAACAACAGTAGATGCCACATATGGCACAGAAGAATCAGGAGTAATTAATAATTTAAGAACTAGATTAAATGAACTAGAAACAAAATTACAAAATTTAGGATTATTATCGTAATTTTAATATTCAAAAGGAGAAATAAAAAATGGCTGATATAACAAATCAACTAATAATACGTACATGTAATGAAAAAATAAGACCAACTGCTGAAGAATTAGTTTCTGCATATGATCATTGCATAAGATTAAAAAATTGGTGGGATGCAAATAATATAGGAGGAGCTTGTCCTAATACTGCTGATAATATAGCAGATGGTTCTGGTCCTACTGGAGATGGAAGGCCACAAATGACAGGAAGAAAAGCAAATCATGCTAGAAATTTTATTGATCCATTTTTAATTTTTATGGATACAGTAGAAGTAGGAGATACTCAATCTAGAATTACTAGACTTAGACAAATTGCAGTTAATACAGAAATGAGATTTTAAGGACTAAATAAATGGCATTAAATGATGCAATCTGTTGGGAAGTTAGAACTACAGGAGATGATGCAAATAGTGGAGGATTTAAAACTGGAGCTTCTGGCACAGATAGGTCTCAACAAGATGCAGCACATGTTACATTTAATGGTACTACAGTAACAGCAACTACAACAGGTATTTCAAGTACTATGACTCTAGCTGGTTATACAGTAATATCTGGAGATGTGGGTAATATTATTCAGATAAGCGGAGGAACTAACTTTACATCTGGTTTCTATGAAATTACTTCTGTAGATACTGGATTTAATAATTGGACTGTAGATAGAAACTGCTCAACTGGTGTTGGCTCAGG
>ERZ1292623.659-Hain-H51-01um-R1-659-length-35873-cov-9_pt1 | contig 19272 bp, 40 predicted proteins | sample MGYA00564398_ERZ1292623 | MGnify/ENA primary metagenome ERZ1292623 (study PRJEB36523, sample SAMEA6512633) | groundwater metagenome | collected 2019-01-07 | study: AquaDiva: Metagenomics assemblies of 32 groundwater samples | reverse complement strand
GACAATGCGACAGTCACAGCCTATGGGAATGCGACAGTCACAGCCTATGGGAATGCGACAGTCACAGCCTATGATAATGCGACAGTCACAGCCTATGACAATGCGACAGTCACAGCCTATGACAATGCGACAGTCACAGCCTATGGGAATGCGACAGTCACAGCCTATGGGAATGTGACAGTCACATTATTAGTTTTTGCCATTGCAATAGTGTTGTCTAAGCTTGTCAAGGTAATCAAAAAGTCTAAACAATGCACTGTTGTAACACCGCAATACACGTGGTCGACTGAAGAATATCTCGATAAATACGGTATTGATAATCAGCAAGGTTTTGTTATTCTTTATAAGAGAGTGTCAAAAGATTGGAAAACCCAAGAAGGCACAGAAAACGAAACAATTTGGGCTATTGGAGAAAGATTAATACACCAAAATTGGCAACCGGAAACATCTGAGTGTGGCGAATATAAATTCCATGCTTGCGCTACTCCGTTCTTCTGTGACCAATTTAGAACAACAATTGGCGATAGATATATTGCGGTAAAGATAAAAGTGAAAGATTTATATGCGTGGAAAAACCCAACATATCCAACTAAAATAGCATTTCGTGCGGGAACAGTGCTGTATGAATGTGATTCAAACGGAAATCAAATAACCACGAAATGATTGGAGAGCAGAATGAAGTTTTGGTATCATAATCAAAATACCGATAGCAGTGATATATTCTCCTCTCAATCAGAATGTATCACGGATTTACAAAAACGAGCAGAATCCGGCAAATATGAAATTCACTGGTTTACTATTAACCGAAAGTCAATTAACAAAGAATTGATTATTCGGCTTTTGACTAAGGGCGGATACGCAGAAGAAACAGGCTTAATACAAATAGAGGTGAAATAATGTTTTGGTTTTACTTCTCAATTTTCTTCCCAATCGGACTTATTTTACTGTGTATTTATTACAGTATGCGGCTGAAACGCAATTACCAAGTATATCATTATCGTATGAGGCTTATAGGATATATATTCGATAAAGGACGAGCTGATTTTAACTACGATTGGCAAAAGGGGATTAAAATCTTGGACTCCGTTACATACGATGATATGATGCGGAACATATTTAAGCCGGTTGATTCTTACTACACCAAAGAACAACTTGTCCAGATGGGCGTGAAAAATGAAAATCCAAGTTGAAGTTCCAGACGAAACTGTAATTGACGCTCTTAACGCGGCGTTTGAATACGGTTCTACTTATTGGTGTGAATACAAATCCGGTAGAATCAGAAACACGGTATTAGAACAAGACGGAGTAATTAAATTCCGAGACCTTGAAGAAGAAAAACAAGGTCAGTTTGAATATTCTAATATTGTTAGCGGACTAACTATGATGGCTAAAAATTCACCATCGCATTTTGCTGCTCTAGTCGGCTACAACGCAGACGCAATAACTTATGATGTTTTGTTGCAGTATTGCATATTCAGCCAAATCATATATGGTTGAGAACAGGAGTGTTCGTAACGGTGATAATTAACTTTGAACCACTAGTAGAATTTCGTGTTTGGAACGGCGAATATGCAGGCGACATATACGAACGGTTTTTGCCGTTATCTCGTAATAAATCTTCTATGAATTTGCCTAGAGGCGTTATAACTATTGTTCCTTATGCTCATTACCGAAAGAAAGCAATGACAAGCCTTGGGATTGCTAATGCAGGAAACGGCAATGTTTTTCATAATTCAGGCTATTCCATTAAAATTAAATGTGATGTAGAAAGACTGCCTACATATGAGGAATATGTATCATTGATAACAAGAGAAGGATATAAAGTAGAAGATTTTGACCTAATATTTGATTTTAACAGGAGATACAAATGCATTCAGGAATAGAGTATCCTAAGCCAAAAAGCAAATTGAGTATTATTCTTGATGTTATTGCTTGGATGGTTGTTTTGTTGGTATGCTTGGCTTTTTTATTAACACTAGGAATATTTTTATATTATATGTATATTGATACATATGGCAGAATTGTGCTTCATCTTTTGATTGGAATCAGTATTTTTGCATGGGCAGCAAACAGGTTAATAAATAAATATTGACAAACCGTTTTTTATGTGTTATATTAACTTAAGAAAGGAAAGAAATGAAGCAAAAGGATTTTTATAATAAAGTTTGTCGGTCATATCATAAAAAAGTTACCGTTAGATTTATAGACGGCATTATTATAAAAGGCTATCTAATATTGGATTATGACCTTGATGAATTTAGCGGTGCTACATTAGAAGCGCGTATTGTTGGTAATAAATCTGAATTTCCTTCTTCAATATTTGTCGCGGTGCAAGCAAGAAATGTCCAAAAGATTATTATTCAAAAACCCAAGGCAAAGAAATGCTCATAACGTTTAGAAAGCCTGTTAAGCTTTGTCAAAGTGTTGGCCACGATAAATGTGCTTATATTTGGATTGGTAAGTATGGCAGTTCTTACTTACAAACAATTTATGGTTACTTTACTGAGAATGACGGTCGATATGTTTTCATAGCTTTTGGAGTTTGTGAATCTTCGCCGGAACAACTTGCAAGTAACGGCTACAAAGAAACAAATCTACAATGCGGCGCATTACCTACTTATCAACAATATCTTCAATATTTAGACCACATAGGGCTTAATATAGCCGATGTAACTTTATTTAAAGATTTTACTTTATGGAGGTAATATGACTTACCAAGAAGCTCTTGAAAAACTAATGAATTTAGATTTAGCAACATTTGAAAAGGTTGTTAAAATCTTAGCTGATTATGTAGCTTACCAATATGATAATCTTGATGATTACGTAGAAGATTTTGATACTGGAGCTTATGCTACCATCGCAGAATACCGTGAAATATTCGAGGTCTTAACAGATTTAGAAAATGTGGAACTACTGTTAACTTATGGATTAACTAAAATGAAACAGCACTGGAAAGATTAAAATGAAAACCTATATAGTTGTAATAGAATGTGGGCACGAAAGTTTTAACGGCTACGACCATAAAGACCCAGACCGCACATATACAATTCAGGCACGAAATGAGCAATCAGCTAAAAAGAAAGCCACAAAAGATTTTAATCATACATATAAAAACACCAGAATGTCTATGAACCGTGTTTATATAAAGGAATAACAATGGAGATAGCTAAATTTTTCCTTAAAGCGTTTATCGTAGCGATTAGTATTTTAACGTATTTTGGTTCTGTTTATGCCGTCGTATGTTTATTCACAATGGATACAGAAATCTTAACAGCGGCTATGTTTTTAGCGTTTGCAGTATTGGTTAGCACTGGCATATTTGCATGGCATGAGACATGATGGAGTTATATAATGACTAAAGAAATGTCTGATTTCTTAGATTGGTTTTTAGACCAATATTATGCCGACACAGAACCTAGTGACCCTATATATATTAATAATATAGGATGGCCTACAGTTGCGGAAGACATCCGATATGTTGAATGGGCCGCTAAAACTATGGGCCGTTATAAATCATACGATATACCTAGCAAATGTTTTATAGTTTTGCCTAAAACACAAAGGACATATTAAAAGCCGAGTCAATTGATATTTTAGGCGCAAGGTAACTAATTATCTATACATCCTTATATATACCCAATTATATAAGAAGCGTATGGACATTTTTTGGTTTGGGTTTAGCCTACGTTGTTTTGGCGCTGTAACTTATTATCAATTATAACCATATATATAACTATTGTATAGTATACCATATAGACATTTTTTGGTTCTATTTTTGTCCGACAGTATTTCGGCGCAGGTTAACTTAATGTACTATAAGTCCATATATAGAACATATTAATAGATAATCATCCCGACCTTTTTTGGTTATTGTTTTGTCTGACAGTATAGCGCACACACAAATTGACCTTTAATTATGTAAACACACATCAGATAACAGGTTAGGCTTAAATAAGGCTGTATATAGTCTCTCATGTGATTAATAAAGGAAGTAAAAAAGCGGTATAGTTTTGTTATTTGGCGCGGAAATCTATACTCCTCTATATATAGCAAAACCACACCATCTATACTCCCTTATATATAGGGAGATACCACACCGCACATTTCTTAGTATCTTATAATCCAGGTCCGGGGCTTTTTCTATATGCTAATAACTATATAGGATAGGATGTTGCTTAGATATGTGTAGGTTATTACCAGGTCGCAGGACAGGTTACGAATACCTGCGGTAGTGTTTCGCGGCTAGGTACTTCTATTTATATAAAAATCCTAAAAGATTTCTCTTGACAGTCGATACTCTATAGTATATACTACAGCGTCAAGATTAACAAGAAAGGGTGATTTATGTCAGTAACACGATTTGAAAAACAAGCGGTGCTAAAGGTCTTAAATGCTTTAGCGGCGAATCGTATCAAAGAAGTTAAACAGGCTCTAGACGGGATTGTAAACGATTTCTTTGGACTAACTGATTCGCCAATAGACGTAAAAGACAAGCTTGAAAAAGGTGAATTTTATGCTTTGATAGCAGAGGTTCACAAGCAGCCAGAATGTCATCTTGCAGACGAAGTGCCTGCAAATGATGATGTAAAAGCATCACAAAATTACGGCAATTTTGACCCTCTATAATTCCCCTTTCTTGGCAAACATTAGGCTCAACGATGGGCCTTTTGTTTTGGCGCAGATTATACCTCTCCGCAGCTTTCAGCCAAGCCTTAATAGTATTCGTAACCATGTAGTATGTAAGTAATCGCCAGGATCCTACCGCTACTCAGAAAGGCCCTAAGCGCGTTACGAATACCTCTTTAAGAGGTTAGCTTTGCAATACCTCGGTGGGTATTTTTGTATCATGTAATAAGATATGGTCAGGATTTAAAAAGAAGAATCGGCAAGGATTTTTCTCTACATAAAAAAAGGGACCCTTTCGGGTCCCAATATCACAAGTATAGCTTGCGTCTAAGTCTATAGATACAAGCTACAAGTCTATAGAGCGGGGTTATCTTCATTTAAATAACCCACTCATTTTGCAATCGTGAATTAGTGCATCTGGGATGCGTCCCTGTAGCTGTCTGTCCCGATTTATCAAAACGGGAATAGTTTCAAGATACGTGCAGCACCCACCCTCATTACATACCCGCAATACTTTTGATAGGGTAACGCTGTTGTGCGTGCTGCGGGTTTTGCTAGTATAGCGTAACATAAAAAGCCCTTTCTTGTAGGGGCAGGGAAAGCCCTGCCCCTTGACTAAATGTTAATGCTTAGCTATTGACTTGCGAACAGATTGATATGCTGCCCATTGTAGGGTATCATTATCGGGCGCAAATGCTAAATACTCTCCCATAAGGGGAGCGACTAAAAATAATCGCATATCGCCCAGTCTAGGGGATTGCCCCTTTTGCTCCCCCTCCCTTGCGATTAGCTCTTTAGCGAAAAAGGGTAGATTATCGCTTAGTCTCCCGATTGCCCAAGTGTCGACTAAGCGGGCAGTCACTTTATCGGGCTTACATTCGTGCGTATCGTACTTAGAAGCCCGATGCAACCCTTGCTTAAAAGCTTCTTCGTTCGGGATACCCTTTGCGAGAACGTCGATGCCCGTTATTGATTGTACAATATTCGCGCAATCCCTAACAGTGATAAATAAGGGTTTTTCTCCCTCTTCGACTTTCTGCTTAATCACTTGACAAGCAATCTTGCAAAAAGCTAGGGAATCATCGCTTGCGCTACTATAGCCCTTTTCTCTGAAGTCCCTAATGTAGTGCTTGCGATTCGCCCGCATATTCAAGTAAAAGCTAGCTGTCGCGCTAGTATCTTCTACGGGCTTAGCGGGCTTCTCTTTTGCGGGTCTACCCTTTTTTGTTACAATAGTTTCAACTACGGGAGTTTCAACTATTAGGGTAGTTTCTTGCGCTAAAGTAGCTTCAGCTTTTTTAGCTTTTTTTGCTTCCCGCTTTTGCTTACTGTTTTGTTTTGTCGCTGTAGACATACAACAACCCTTTGATTGAATGTTATGAATACCCACGTTACTATTTTTCACGGGGTAATGTGCTGCGCTATAATGTGCTTCGTTTGCAAGTAGCTTCGTGGGAGTTAGATTCACGCACCCCGCTAGGGCATTACTCTAGCAGTTTACTTTCGAGACGCATTGAATTTCGCGCCCAACTACTCATATTCAATTGTCAAAGAACTAATTCAAGTATATACAGAGTATCGACATTAGTCAAGGGTTAAGTAATGTTAATGTAATGTTTTATCTACAAGCTAACGTGTTGAATAGTATAGAGTTATGTACCCCCCCCGTATAGATTCAGAGCTTTTTTGTTGTATGAGGGTAGAAGTAGTGTCTAAGTCACCCCCCAGATTAGGAGCCAAAATCTAATGTCAGTGAAATAAAGAAAAAGCCAGCCCTTTTTTGGATATGGAATATATTTACGGAAAGAAGCATATTATATATATGTTATATATAGATGGGTATTATATAGACAGAAAATGGTTTAAAGTGTTACTAAATCCCATCCTGCGGTTTTTCTTTAATAAAGTAATCGGGACGGCATTAAACGAGAATAATGAATCTATAAAATATAAAATAGTCCGCGCTCCGAAATCTTACGGACCACATGAATGGTCTTTGAAGTGGGTTCAAATATCAGTCAAATATAAGCAAGGATACTATAATGGAAAAAGTTGATTATAAGATGATTGGGTGGATAGCTGAACTGAGAGAATCTGATAAGCATGCGTGGTGGCCACATTTTGGGACGATTTCATCGCACAAGTCGTTTGTTATTGGCGAACTTAAGAGAGCAATACCAAATGCCTATAAAGCTGGGTTGGCTCGTGTTTCACGTATTTACATGCAGAGGCAGCCATGAAAAATCTTGCGGCCCATGTGAAGCAGTATAGACGGGTATTATAGTATTTGTGTATAACATATAAAACTTGAATATATCCGCGAAAATCATAGGAATTTATACATATGATAAGTGATATGTATAAAAAACGCAAGAAAGTATACAGATGATTTATATATTATTAGCCTGTATGATTATATTGGTAATACTTATTTTAGTATTCTTTGTGTGTTTGCCGCCTAAAAGAAACTCTAAAGCACGAAGAAAAATTTCATAGGAATATATAGTATATAAAGCATGAAATCTATAGAAAAGTTAAAAAGTTTTGCCGTTGGGTCATTAATAGTGATACCTACTATGTGTATCGGGGTTATTATGGGATATTGGCCAGAGATTATTTTAATAACACTATTTATAGCGGTTTTCGTTTTTGCGGCTTATAAAATAGGATCTTTAATAAGAGGTAAAGAATGAAAAAATGGCAGGGGATATTGGGTATCATCGGAGACCAGCAGGCGGTTTTAGATGCTCGTGCGTATAGGGATGCAGCAATCGCTGATGGTTGGACTTGTGAGCCAACATACAAGAACGAACCAATGGATCAAGCAGCCCGCCTACACAAAGACGGCTTCGTGATACAGATTTTGGCACGTCCGAAGACCGAAAAGTTGAGAGGATCTGCAAATGTTAACATTTGGGGTTCCGATGGGTTGAACATTATTCCGCCAGACGAATACGACTGGTCAGCGATTGTTGCCAGTTTACGATACTGTGGTGCTTGTGGGGCGACGGACGTAGATACAACACGGTACTCATTCGCGGGCCGTTGCTGCCTTAACTGTTTGCCTGAAATGAAGAGACAATATGAAAAGCCCGGATGGTGTGATTAATGAAAGTTTATTATCCAAATCCTTGCAAGATTTGTAAATCGCAAAATCTTCGTGCTATGCAAAATAGCAGCACTAACGAGTTGTGGGTATCGTGTGACCATTGTGGACAAACCGGCGAGGCTGGTTCAAATCCAGAAACAGCAGTAAAAAATTGGAATAAAACAAATCCCAAACGTAAAAAGATATAAGTAATTAATTGTATGAATATAGCAGATATTAAGTATTGGATTTTGTATAATCATCCTTGGGCTTTGACTGAAGGAGGAAAGTGGACAGTTTATCATAGTAATTATTTAAATTCTGTACAAAAGCTAACTATGTCAGAAATACAGAAAATTGAAACCCCTAAGTGAAAGTAAGGAAATACTGTGGACCCAAAATATGCTATCGTGTTCTATCATATGAAAACAACTGGGGCAGTCTGTGTTATAGATAAAACACTCCATGAGGCTGTACTAAAATATCCATCTGGCAGAACACAACCTATTGATTGGCAAGTTTATATTAGAATGATAGGACGTTCAGAAGAGATTTCTCCAAATACATTTATTCTAGACGCAAGAACATTAATTGAACTGAAAGCACTTTATGGGTAAAAAAATCATATTTTTATTGATAACTTGTCTTATTGGCTGTAATCTAGAAAAGTACAGGGACCACAATAGTAATAGGTATCTATGGGTAGAACACTTTGAAAAAGGTATGTTCCGGCCAAATGGATACTTTTCTGAAACAGCTGTAGATTGGGATATGCAAATAGCTTCTTATAGGAAAGCAACTGGGGAATGGGGCGGCAATATAGTACCTGATACAGCTTATGGCATAGATTCTACCGGAACTATTTTGATCTTTGCTGGTTTAAACTGTGGTGTAGGGTTTGACAGACTTCGAGACAATGGAAAACTATATTGGAGCAATGCAAAAAAAAGAGGAAAAAAGAATGAAAGCATATATTATAAAATATAAACTAAAAGACGACTATTTTACTAATGTTTATTATGATATTATTGTAGTGGGGTCTACAAAACATGAGTGTTATAAAAACTTTGCTAAGCTTCTTGTTGAGTATGAATCAACCGTAAAATGGGATAAAATTTATGAAGACACTATGTCGGGTATTATAAAGATAGAAGAAGTATGAAACTAATTATTGATGTTGCATGAAAAATAATTTTACATATGATGAATTTGTAAATCTTGTTACTAAGAATAAAGCCAAAATAATGGAAGAAGTTAGGGCTGTTGATATTATTTTTGGAGAAATTCCACCGAATGTTCATTTTAATAAAGTTGAGATCGATGGGCTTATTCTGTATGTGGGGATAAAAAAAACATGAAGTTAATTATTGATGTTGAGAGTACTTGTTGGGAGAAGAGACAGAGAGATAGCGAGATTATTGAAATTGGTGCGGTTCTTTTCGATACAGACTATATTCCTTTAGATTATATCATTAAGCCTATACAATATACTGAGTTAAGTGAGTTTTGCATTAAATTAACCAGTATTACTCAACAAATGGTTGATGATGGTATTTCATTCGTAGAAGCTATTAGTAAGTTAGCTAATCACGCGCCGATAGATGAAATGATTTATTGGGGTTGTTATGATTACCGCGTTTTAATGCAAGACTGCGAAAGGCATAAAATTCATTTTCCGTTTCCGCACAATCACTTAAATCTCAAAATGATGTTTGCCGATAAGTTCAACAACTGCAAGGGTGTTGGAGAAGAGAAAGCACTTGAGATATTGGGATTGCAATTTGAGGGCACTCGACATCGCGGAATAGACGATGCTTATAATATATATCGAATTTACAAGAGCATGCGTGAGAAAGGTTTGATATTCTAATGAGTAGTGGTTATGATATAGAAGACTATATGTTGTTAGGTGCATTGGGGTTATTGGCGTTAGTTACGCTTCCTTTATTGATTCTGTTATTGCCGTTCTTTTTAATCATAGTGGGTATTGGTTATCTTATTAGCAAGATAATAGATTAATATGTATAAATGTACACATTGTAAAGACAGGGGAGGATTCCCGATACCAGATTTATTTTCTCGTGATCCAAATGTTTTACGAGTTGAAACATATAAGTTTTTACCATTTTGTCCATATTGCGGAAAGAAAAAATGAACGAACAACGGAAACAATTTGAAAGACAAGTCTTTTACGTAGAGAAAGAGTTGTCTCGGTGCGGAGATACCAAAACACATCGTTTATATATTAACGATAATGCGCCGTTTCGAGTCACTCCCAAGGTAATGAGTGAAGCTTGCCGCAGATTTCGTGTCAGTCAGGTTAAATATCATAAGCGATATGTTAAGATTTTTAATCGTTAGTGCTATCTTATTAACGAGCGTACAAGCGTCAGATACGCTTTTTACTCACACGACTGATGGGATAGAGAGTACAGTTTGGATAACAGACAGTATCCCTACTTCGTTAGAGCCGATTGGGATTTCAGGCGCTGTCACTATAATATACATAACTGATTATGTTTATTATGCCTATGTTAATAGATATTATATTATATTAGTAGGAGATTGGTTTAGACCCAATAAGATAGAGAATTTAAATTAAGATAATTGATATTTTTCACGGAAAACCATCGAAAGAGAGATTACTATGAGTAAGAAAATTAAAGTGTACGATTTGACATGTGTTTTTGAAGAACATAATTTAGGGGATTGTGTTTATTGGTGTGATGTTAGTAAAGTTTTTATTGTTAAAGACGGCGCTAAAATTTTATATAGAGGGAATAGTATCGCTGAATTGATAGAAGCAGTAAAAGAAGAAGATAATTCAAGTTTTATAAAGACTATCACAATTTAATTGACCCGTGGCGTAATTGGTTAGCGCATTTGGCTTATATCCAAAAGATTGTGGGTTCGAGTCCCGCCGGGTCTAAAAAATCCAACAGAAAGGTTTTTAATGAAAAACTGTCCAATTTGCAACGAAGTCGAAGAACTTAATCATTCATGTCTTGAAGAAGATGTTAAACGCGGCAATATTGACCGTGAATCTAAGGGTGATTTCGGTGCACCATTTACATATGAAATTTCGGGCGACCCAGAAGATAACGAGTATCTTCTATTAGACCGTTTTGGGTTTTGTGTTCCCATGTCGGGATGTACAGAAACTTTTATACAACATATTGTTAACAAACTGAACAGTAAATAATCGTATCTGAACATAAGATAGCGAAAAAGGCATTGTACGTAGCGCAAGATAATCAGAATGCCCGAAAGACCCGAAACTAGAAATAGTAGTGAAGCTGTAAATCTTGCCGATTATTTATAAAAGGCGGGATGGCGAAATTGGTAGACGCGCAGTCCTTAAGAGTCTGTACAGCAATGTGTATCGGTTCGAGTCCGATTCCCGCTATAAATTTGTCGGGTCGTCTAACGGTAGGACGTTTGGCTTTGACCCAAAAAATAGAGGTTCGATTCCTTTCCCGACAGAAAGATAAACAAATGAATTATAAAATATTTAAAAAACACATTCTAGGTCTATGTTCACATTATTCTTACGCTGAACAATATCCGTTAGCAGACAGTGTTGTAGATAGGGAAAGGTTTGAATTAGCTATTAAAGATTTATATGCTCAAACTAGAAATAGTGATGGAAATTACTGTAATATATGTCACAAGTTATTAACAGATATATATGAGATTTTGAATGATAAGAGAAATAGTAACATTCCCAAACGTAGTTTTACGACGCAAATCTATTCGAGCCGAAAACGATAAAGATACTCAAATTTTGATTCAAGACCTCTTAGATACAATGCAACATAATAACGGCGCAGGATTAGCAGCTAATCAAATCAATGTTGATAAACGAGTTATCGCTACTAATCATATCAATTATCCCATTGTCATTAATCCCATGATTTTATATAAGAGTAAAGAAACAGTTTTTAATAATGAACGATGCTTATCTCTTCCGGGCGAATCTTATCCCGTTAAACGACATGAATGTATTACTGTAGCTGGATATGACAGAAACTTCTATCCCATTATGATAGATGCGGATGGGTTGTTTTCTGTTGTATTACAGCATGAAATTGACCATTTGGATGGTAAACTTATTATAGATTTTTCCTGATTTCTAAGGAAAATTCAGTACTATTAAAACACATGATAATAAGATTTTTGGAAAAGATTTTATAGGTCTGGGACGATAAATGCTTACCGCTGAGATACTTGGAAAGTTGAAAATTGATGAGTGCGACCTTCCCCTATTACACAGCCGTCGTTGGAATGTCACTGGTACGAAGTCGCTATATATTAGTTCATACACACGGCTTCCCGATAGTCGTGAAGGGAAGATATTCCTCCACTGTCTCATCTTAAACGCTCCGCCCGAACTCCAAGTAGACCATATCAACGGTGATACTTTTGATAACAGGCGTTCTAATTTACGACTCTGCACTCGTGAGCAGAATCAGTATAACCGCAGAAAAACGAAATTGCCAACGTCTTCGGTTTATAAGGGCGTGTGCTGGCATAAGGGTGTGGGGAAGTGGATAGCTCGCATTAGGGTCAACGGCGCGTTGAGACATCTTGGCTATTTTCAAGATGAGATTTCTGCCGCACGTTCGTATGACTCTGCGGCAATAAAATTCTTTAAAGATTTTGCAAAACCTAATTTTATTATAGATGAATAACATAGAGCTTAGGCTAAAACTAAAGCCGCCTGCTTTAGCTGACAGTACTTTGCCACAATAACACACTATAGGAGAAGGAGACATTTGAATGTCGAACAGTTGGTCTAGGAATGAAGAGCGTTTTCTTGCTCGTTTTTACGAGAACACCCCGAATGATTTGCTTGCTTATGCTCTTGACCGTCCCACAGATGCGGTTCGTAAGAAAGCTAATCGTATGGGTTTTTGGAAGAACGGTAAGCCGTCTGGCAATTTGTTTGTCAACGAGACGGGCCGTCACTATTCTATCGACACTGCAACACGCAGTCTGTAATTAATGAAAAGTGAAGTGGGGGCAGGAAACTGCCCCTCGCTTCTTTAAAGGAGGAAGATGGATTCAACAACTTTACTTTCTCTTATTTCCGCAGTCACTCCTTGGGTCATTGACCTTTTTTCTGGTCTATTTACTAAAATTACTAATGAACAAACACGCAAATCTGTTATCCTTATCAGTCGTTTATCATTAGCATTCCTATTAGCTATTGGTATTAATTTAGTTTATGGAGCTGGTTTCCCTGTTGCTGTTTTGTTTGAAGCGGCCTTATCATTTGTTATCGGTGAAGCTATCTATCGTGGCCGTAAAGTTGTGCAGTCTACTAAGGTAGTCAATGGACCATAAAAATCTCGATAAAGCATTAGCACAAATACATAAACAATTCGGCGAAGACTCTATTATGAAAATGGGGTCTTCTGGTCTGCATGTAGAATCTATTTCTACGGGGTCGATATTATTGGATAGAGCATTGGGGATAGGGGGTATTCCAAAAGGGCGAATTATTGAAATATACGGCCCTGAATCTACAGGGAAAACGACACTAGCGTTGCATATGCTAGTAGAAGCCCAAAAAATAGGCCCAATAGCTTTTATAGATGCTGAACATGCTTTAGATATTGAATATGCTAGAAAAATCGGTCTTAATGTAGATGAACTTTTGATTTCACAACCATCTTGCGGAGAAGAAGCATTAGAGATAGTTGATACATTAGTACGTAGTAATGTTTGCTCTTTGATTGTAGTAGATTCTGTAGCTGCTCTTACTCCTCGCGCAGAGATAGAAGGGGAAATGGGCGAGGCTCACATGGGTCTCCAATCACGATTAATGTCTCAAGCATTACGAAAATTAACAGGTATTATATCTAAAAGTAATTGTAGTGTATTGTTCACTAATCAGCTCCGATCCAAAATAGGGATTGTTTATGGCAGCCCAGAGGTTACCACTGGCGGCAATGCTCTTAAATTTTATGCTACAATCCGTATTGATATAAGGAAGAAAGAGAAAATAGAACAGAACAGCGAAATTATCGGAAATAAGATTCATGTTAAGATTGTTAAAAATAAAGTTGCCCCGCCGTTTAAAGAATTCGATACAGAATTGATTTTTGGTAAGGGTATTAATAGAAGCGCCGAAGTACTTGAGTTATTGCTGGAAGCTAAGATAGTAGAAAGAGCAGGTGCTTGGTTTAAGTACAATAACGAGAGTTATCAAGGTCGCGAAAAGATAATTGAATATATCGCTAATAATTATGAAACGATTTTGAAATTAATAACATAAAAGGAGATTAGATGAAATATTGTATCACTTTTGCAATGATTTTCGTATTGCTGTGTGGGATGGCCCAAGCACAAGACACGACTGCTACTGAGAAGTCTAATGCTGTTTTCGGCGGTGTTAAGTATGTAGTTGACATTGCCGGGAAGAAGACTCTTGGCATGGTCTTTGGTTATGCATTTAAAGCATTTGGACCGCTTTGGAGTTATACTTATGTTGAATTGGCACCCGAAAAGTACGGTGCTTTTAATACGGAAATTGGCTATCCGATTACTATTTCTAAATCTACTTCCGGCTTTACTCTGACCGGCATTTTGCTTGCAGGACCTAATGCAGATTGGGTAGGCGCAACAGATTCTATTGATTTAGCTACAAATTATACTACTTATCTTGTAGGCGCAGGCGGAGCGTTAATTAACGCTGAATGGGCTAATGGGGTAGGTCTTTCTTTAGGGGGTAAATATAAGTTTCGCTTTGACGGAGATGTTCTTTATCAAGACGGAACTGTCTTCGGTCTTAATCTCTTTAAACGATTCTAAATCTTAGACTTAAATATAGGCGGGAGCCTAAGAAACTCCCGCTTTTTTTAAGGACTATCTTGTAATGATGGTATAGGAACAGAATGAATATATTTATCAAATTTAATCACAAAAGCAAGGGTATTGATAGATTTTTACAATCTTTTTCAATCTATGAAGGTTGCAAATTATTCTACGTTAACAATATCCAAGAAGCCAACAGGCAAGAAACTGACATAGCTATCTATGGCGGATTTCTGCCGCAAGAACTTTTATACGCCCATCCTCAATTCAAATACTATACATTTTGTAGCCCATTTGGGCAAGCAGACTTATCGGGACAGAATTTTCTGTCACCAGAAATAGATATTCTATATTATGTAGTTGACTTAATTAAAAACGGTAAAATAACCGGGACGATAACATCGTCTAAAGCGTTAGCGTGGAGTTTCGATTCTTTTATCTATGTACCCCCAGTTAAAGTTATTGACCAAGATGATATTCACTTTACATTAGAACGTCAAAACTACAGTATGATTGGTAATAATTTCAGGAAACATCGCAATGTCGTTAATCAAATAGCGGCAGTTAGCAGATTAACTCCAAAAGAAAAAATTTGTGTTGCCGGAGATACTTTTTATAAACCATTTGAATCTTTATTCAATTGCGAATTTTACAGTAAAGATTTGCCAGATAAAGATTATTACAAGGCAATTTCGCAACATAAAATGAATTTCCAGTGTAGTTGGAGTGAATCATTTTCATATATCACGCTTGAATATGCACTTATGGGTGTTCCGACAATTGTAAGTCCGTGTATTGATTGGGTGAAAAGCTATATTCTGAGAGTCAACAACCCCGACAACCCTCAAGAGATATATCAAGCAGCACAAAGCTTATTGAATAACAAAGAGTTATATGAAGATATATCTGAAGGATTAGTTTCTTTCGCGCAAGACATTAATAAAATCAACCAAGAGCAACTATATAAGGTAATTAATGAAAATATTGTTGCATTACTATGATCCATTGTCAAATTAAGCTCAGATTGAGCATAACGAGCGAAAACCAACTTAATGAATGGCTATGGATTCTTACAGGTGTTCATAATTGGGCTGTGCGCAAGATTGAACAAGATGCAAAAGACGGAATTTACTACACCGGTATGGATTTTCAAAATATCTTAGCTAATCATAGCAAGAAAATCGGGATACCAAGCCACACAGTGCAGGGTATGTTGTCTCAAGTATATACGGCATGGACACGCTGTTTCAAGAAAATTAGCAGCAAGCCTAAACTAAAAGGGGTGCGTCGGAAGCTCAATAGTATTCCATTCCCGGACCAAATATGCTCGCCGGAAGGAAATCATATCAAGTTGCCAAGCGTTGGCTTGATTCGCTTTCATAAACAGGATATACCCGAAGGCAAAATAAAATGCGGTCGTATCGTCAAGCGTGCTTCTGGATGGTATCTTTGTCTGTTTATTGATGCGGAGCGCAAGGTTATACAATGTAAAGCCAGTGGCACAATAGGAATAGACCCAGGATTCAACAATTTAATAACGACTTCGGATGGCGAGAAAATATTACATCCAAAAGAGTTGCAACAATCTATCAAGAGATTGGGGCAAGCTCAACGCGGCGGTAATAAAAAGCTCGTAGCGAGAATGCATGAGCGTATCAAAAATCAACGCAAAGACAGGAATCACAAATTGTCGCTGCGGCTAGTGCAGGAAAATACCTTGATTGTTTTCTCGAAAGATAATATCAATGGAATAGCAAAGAAATTTGGGAAGAGCGTAGCATCAAGTGGCCACGCACAACTTCGGTCAATGATTGCGTACAAGAGCCTTGCGGGCGGTACAAAATATATCGAAGTTGCTTCTAAAAATTCCACTAGGACTTGTTCAGCTTGCGGCTCTCTTTCAGGGCCGACCGGATGGACAAGACTATCAGTAAAGCATTGGGTGTGCAGTTGTGGAACTGAACACGACCGCGACGTTAACGCGGCTGTCAACACTTTGATTGCTGGGGCTGGAATGGCCCTCGAACAGGAATTGTGCTATGCTACATGATTCACCCCGAAATCCCCAAGATTTATCTACGGGGAGGTTCAAAATATTGCTGTCTTGTCCTAATGATGGGCAGTCTAACAATTATATTATCAATGCATTGCAAGATTTGGGCCATGAAGTTTTTTATGTAGACCATCGCAGAGATTTAAAGTACGCGATGCAATATCTTCCTGATTTAATGAAATTTGTCAATCCGGAAGTTTTTTTATGTCTTTATTTAGTCCCAGGTCATACTTATACATCAGAATATATAAATAAGCTCAAGGCTAAATTCCCATCTGTTAAATATTGTTCTTGGATTTTTGATACAACAATGCAAGGGAAATATTGTGATGAAAATCCAGAATTTATCAATCTCATTAAATCATATGATTATTTCTTTACCGTAGCAAGAAGCCAAGTAGAATCTTTCCGAAAACAAGGAGTCAATGCGTATTTTGCGCAAGAAGGATTTGACCCATACACTTTATGTCTTAACGCGAGTGTACAAGATATAGACGTTAGTTTTATAGGCCAAATAGGGCATCCGGATGTTCATCAAGAGCGTGCGCCGCTTTTAACAAAGATTGTAAAACAATTTCCGAAAACAATGATTTTGGGCCCGTTTTATAAAATGCCAGACGAGCTAATCCCGTTTCACGCGGGTCGTCCTACTTTCAACGATGTAGAACATTCTAAAATTGTGGGGAGAACTAAAGTTAATATAGGTCATTCGGGATGGACGCATCTAGATGGGTATTTCAGCGCAAGAAACTATAGGATTATGGGTTCTGGCGGATTTCTACTTGCAAATCGCAGTAAAAATATAGAAGAATTTTTTGCGGAAGAGAAAGAAATCGTTTTGTACGACAACCCCAAAGAATGCGTAGAAAAGATTGCATATTATCTAAAACACGACTCAGAACGCTCTACGATAGCTAAAGCGGGGCGCAAGAGAGTGTTTAGCGACTATACGTTTATGAATACACTAACTAAGATATTGAAAACTATAAATGAAAGCTAGGCATGAAAATATTAGTATTGGGAAACGGATCTTTATCCGTTGCTAATCAGGAAAAGTATATTTGCAATGCCCTATCTGTTAATAATGAAGTTACTCTAATAAGCAATCCTCCGAATAAACTTCTTGAATGGGAAGAGGTTAAACTCAATTTCAAAAATCATATTATACCATATCAAGAATATAATTACGATGTATTGAATACTGATATTGAAGAACACAATTTTGATGTTTGTTTAGGTTTAGACCAGTCAGTTTGTGCTTTTGTTGCAGATTACAAATCGAGGCATCATACTAAGTCATATTGTATGTTCCTTGATTTTCCAGTACATTGCGTTAGTGGACAAGACCTTATTAATTACAATTTTAGTTATGCTCAACGTTATTATTATTGGCTGCAATGTTCATTAGATTTAGACGGTCTTATTTTCAATAACACAGTGGCGATAGAAGAATATTACAAGCGTTACAAACGCATAGCGCATTTAGTATTTTATCCGGTTATTTCTCAATATTTTATTGATTCATTTGATTCTGAACCCACTAAAGACTATGTAGTTGGTTGTCATAGATTAATAGGGTATAAAGGTACTGATTATACATTAAAAGCATTGCGCAAATTACATATTCCTTATAAGCACATCTTTGTTTCTGGCGATAAAGCGCATATGGACATAATCGAGGGTCTGACTAAGGAATTGTCTTCTAAAGTCGAATACTACAAGTGCCTGAACGATAAAGAAAAAATGTTCATGCTATATAATTCTAAGTTTGTATCTTATCCACAAATTACTGAATGGATAGGCGGTATGAGCGTTATTGAAGGATGGAGTGTTGGGACTCCGGGCGTATGTTTTGATTATCCTGTATTGAGGGAATTATACGGAGATTGTGTTTTATATGCTAAGCCGCATAGTGTTATAGAGTTACGATGGGCAATGGAACAGCTTTGGAACGATAAAGATTTGAATCAGGATTTAGCGGCGAACGGGTATAAACGGTATAAAGAGTTGTTTACGTTAGAAAAAATGGCAGAGAATTTTATGAGAGTTTTTAATGATTAATATACTGCATATTATCAATGGTTGGCCTCCCGGCGGAATTGCTGAGCAATGTTATTTGTTGGCGAAATATCTACCCAAAGACCAGTTTCGTCAATATAGTATAGGGTATTGTTATTATGATACACCGATGTATAAAAAATTTGTTGATACCGGTATGGAATGTCTTATTAGTGATATGGCATATGGCAATTTGTTGTCAGTAATTCGTGAGAAAAAAATTGACATTGTTATTAAGCAAACGGGGGGCGGAGATTGTCCAGAATATGTTCAGTTATTACATGATAATAAAATACCTCTTATAGAATGGCTTCATTGCCCACGAGCTACAAGCATCCCAATAGACCGTGTTGCTAAGATACTTTATACTACACTATATACGCTAGAAAAGAACTTAGAAATTTATCATCATAAAATGCAATCTATTATGTACTCATTAGATTTAGACGGACCAATTGTAGATAAAGTAGAATGTATAGATAAAGATGTCATAAAAGTTGGTCGGTTATGTCGCATTGTTCCAGATAAAAGGCCGGATGTACTTTTGCAATTGGCCGCTATGTCTTGGATAGCATTCGGCCCAAAAGTAGAATTTCATATAGCCGGTTTTGTTCCAACTGATTACGAA
>ERZ1292623.455-Hain-H51-01um-R1-455-length-44368-cov-8_pt1 | contig 19277 bp, 18 predicted proteins | sample MGYA00564398_ERZ1292623 | MGnify/ENA primary metagenome ERZ1292623 (study PRJEB36523, sample SAMEA6512633) | groundwater metagenome | collected 2019-01-07 | study: AquaDiva: Metagenomics assemblies of 32 groundwater samples | reverse complement strand
AACCTAGAAATAGTAAGACTGAAGGGCGGAGCCTTCATACAACTTACGCGCGAAAGTTGCTGGTCTAACGACTGGCAACGCAACTCCGCACCGGTAGACTGGGACGCGGTGCGGAGGGTAATAGAGAACGATTGTAAGGCCCGAAGGTCACTACGCGATAGCAAGGGTAGAACGTGCGCCGTCGGCGCGTTGGCCCTGCACTTCGGCCTTCCTTTGCAGTATGCGTATAAGGGAGTTGCGTACTATTTGCGCGTCTCGTTGGCGCAAGTAGAAGACATATGGCAAGCTAATGACCACGCAACCACCATAACGGCGCGGCGTAAAGCTGTGTTGGGCGTGGTAAACCAGTTAGCAGACGCACAGGCCCGTAGCTAGCTGACTGTGCGCTACACCGTCCTGAGTCCGACGGGCCGGCGACGCCACGCGTCCTCTACATTATGTCAACCAAACCTAACGATTTGCAAACGAAAATCTCACCTCTGAGACGACTTGGGCGCTACAATAGCTGAGGTCTAGACTGTTTCGTCTTGGCGAAGATGAAATGCCCTAAGTGTGGTGCTATAATCCGTAAAACGGGAGGCATTCTATTGCTATGCACATGGTCATAGTGCATGGCGGCAATCGACGGGGGTAAGCGAACATGTACACGCTGTTCGGCTCGGCGACTTGGACGTGCAACGCCTGCGGCAAAACCGGTGTCGGAGCGGCACGAGCGTATAAGCATCTATTTCAGCACGTGCATTCCGTACAACGACTACCCGCCTACATACTGTTCCGGGCCCCTAAGCGCAAGGTGTCCGGACTTAAGGGGAACCGCACCGCTCACACACAAATCTGGGAAGCCGAATTGGCAGCACGAATGTCGGAGCGGCACGAGCGTAACAAGGCACTAATCCCGCCCAGTGCGGGTAGTAGCACGGAGGAGTAGAACCCATGTTGATCGCAGTGATCTACGACGAGCAGACGCCAATAGCGACGGTGCCGCTAATGGCAAAGGATTTCAGTAGTGGTAGCCAAGGCTACCACGGAAACTTCCGCAAGGCAGTCATCGGCGGTGAGACGCATAGCGGCCAAATACAGGTCTATCGGGATGGCAGCAAGAATGACACTGACGCACCAGCCAGGGCAGCTACTGTAGCCGTACAGCGGGCGGAGCGTGCGGAAACCACGCTAAGGGCAGCGCAGGAAGCCGCGCGGAAGCTGTTGGTCAAGGCAGGCATCAGCGTCTCGCCTGCTAAGATCAAGACCGGCGCAACGCTCAATGGCGCACTCGTTCCGCCATCGGGCACGCCCCAAGCACCGCGCGCCGCCATGGTAGGTAAGGGCATGCGCGCCACGTAGGCGCCCTGGTGGTGGGATGCGCATACCAGACACACGCATACACACAACGGAGGGAGTCAGAGCCTTGAAGCGTCGTAACACGACTCACTGGTCGCCCAAGTGGACGCCCGCGCCGATCCAGCGTCAACAGCACCAGCACGCGTGGCAGCCTACAGCACGGACTGCCGTAGGCGGCTACTTACTCCAGTGCGCCACGTGCCATGACACTCGCACCTACGAGTACGCAGACGGCGCCGGTTGCGCGTGTTGTGGTGTCGCCTACTCGTTCACCTTTGCCACGCAGTGGCACCAGTCGGATTGCCCGATCCTACCCTTCCAGGGAGTGCTCAAGCCTACCTAGCCGCCCCCCGCCGCAATCGTACAGCCCCGCCCATCGGGGGCTGTACTTTTTTGTCCGCTCCACCTTGATACGCCGCGTATAGGGCACCGCGCGGCTATTCGTGCATTACGACTCACGCACCACGAAGCATGAAGCGCATTGCATGAGTCCCAGGCGCGGGGCATGAGTCGTGGTGTGTCAAGGTAAAATCGCACCGCATATCAAGCGGGTTGAGTCGCGTAAATCAGCCTAAAATTGCGCGGCGTATCAGCCCGCCTGCGCCGCCGCGTGGCAAACGCGGTGCGCGATGCGTGGCAGCCCATTGATGCGATGCATGTCAAGCGACCTCTACGCACTCATGGCAAGCGGCTTGAGTCGTGTCGCATCAACGGCTTGACACGCGCACGTAGAAGTCACTTGACATGCCTCGTATCAACTCGCTTCATATTCCCCGAAACATGCGACGAGTTTCATGACATGGGGGGTAGGGGGGGGTCCCCTTCCCAAAATATATGAATCAATACGCGACGAATGGCGGGACACAGCGTAGACGAGTAATGGAGTAACGATTTGCGGCGCGCGGCACGTCGACGGCGGGGCTAACGCCACGCTGTGCGCGTATATCGTTACGAATGCAATGCATAGATAACGAAGGGCAGCAGCGGAAATCGAACCGCGCCGGCGTTTCGTTATTACCTCACTCCACGAAACTTTTTACGCCCCTTTTCTCGCACCACTTCACTTAGACTGGCTCATTCTCTCAGTTACATAATATTATTTTCCCCCTCTCTATATAGCGTAAAATAAATTCGCACCCTTGACACCGCGCCCCAAACGTGATATGATAATAGTGTGGGCATATACGATACTGAGCTAATCGCGCTCCGCGACTTCGCCTCCTTTCAGACCGCGTACATTACGCAGCTGCACAACGTCATCGCGCGCCTGTCTCCCGCCCAACCCGCGCCCACGGCGGTCGAGGCAGTGCGCGTAGATGCGCAGTTCCTGTCAAATAGCATATATAAGTATCTGAGTACGCTAGGTGTGCCAGTCGCGAGCGCGCACTTCGTCGACGCGGCATACTGGCTCTGTTCGCGGCAGGACTTCGATGTCGTGGTGCGCGAGGATGCGACGGAGCGCGCGGCGTACCTCGTTGATAGATTTGACTGTGACGACTTTGCGCACGGCTTCCGCGCAGCGGTTTCGGCGCGCTACGGGGTCACAGGGATCGCCTATGTTGAGGGGCCGCTTACTACAGGTGGGGTGCTGCACGCATTTAATCTCGTCGTGTTTAGTGATGGCGTGGTCGCGCTGTTCGAGCCGCAGGCCGACCAATATGTTGAGCCGCTTTCGGGCGGCCTATACGACTTAGCGAAAGGCGGGTTAATCGAAATATGAATGGATCAATTTTACACGCGCTTGAGGCACTGCGCCTAGCCGCTCTCGCCGCGCTTTCGACTCTCGCGGTCGCTACCGAGCTGCTTAAGGACTTTGCGGTCGCCCTCGATGCAGCCGTCGATGCGGCGGTTGAGCGCCTTGAGGGTGACGCATAACTATGCCTGCGAAGAGTGCTAAGCAGCAACGATTCATGGGATCGGAGCTCGCGCGGAAGCGAGCGGGTAAGCGTACCAAGACGGGCATGAGCGAGAAGCAGCTACGCGACTACGCGCACAAGCCACGAGGCCATAAGTAATGTCGACGTTCGAGGTCACTTACTTTGCCTAGAGGTGGCGCACAACCCGGCGCGGGCCGTAAGCCAGGCGCGACCGCACAGCTACGCGCTATGCAACGCCTCAATATTGAGGTCAAGCGCGACATCGATGCGTTTAAGTCAAGCCTCAAAGCGGGGTTCGCCGAGGGCATAGGCGATCTCGCGGCAAACTTCCCACAGCTCGTTCGCCTACGCATCGAGCACGCGCTCGCGGGCGACTCCGAGGCCGCCGACAAGCTCATAGCGCTGTTCTCGCGCTTCTTCCAGCCCGACACCATCGTAACCGAAACGTCTACCCCCATTGCCGAGTACGCGCGCCAAATGCGCGACGAGATGCTCGCCATGCAGGAGAAGGCCACGAATGCCGAAGGCGCGCCTAACGATCCCATGGGTAGTAGCGGCCAAGACCTACTTAAACCAGCGTAGCGTCGACTTCGCGCTCACTGGCATGAAGGAGCCGTTCTTCGACGACTCGCGGTTCAAGCTCGTGATGGCAGGCGAACGGGCCGGTAAGTCGTTTACGGGCGGCACCTACGCAGGCGCGCGGTTCATGCACCGTTACCTCGTAGAGCCCGAGCGTAGCCAGCTTATTTGGCTCGTCGGCAAAGACTATGAGGCGTGTAAGCCAGAGTTCGATTACCTCAGTGAGCAGATGGTGCAGTTCGGGCTCGTTGACATAAGGGGCATACATATACGAGACGATGGGCGCGATAAGTGCAGCTTCGCGACGCTCGACGGGCGGCTGTTCGTCGAGACGATCACGGGCGCTGACCCGCAGAAGGTCGCGCGCATGTCGCCCGACGGTATCTTGGGGTGCGAGGTCGCGCAGTGGGACGAGGAGCTGTTCCTGCGGTGCATAGGACGGCTCGCGGAGCGGCGCGGGTGGCTGTGGGCGAGCGGCTCGTGGGAAGGATCGTTAGGGTGGCTACCGACGCTGTGGCGCAGATGGCGAGCGCCTAATGATGAGCAGGGTAGGTCGTGGGCCGTAGCGAGTTGGACGAACCGCGTGATATTTCCAAAGGGTGAACAGGACGAGGAGATTATAAGGCAACGCGCGATGCGCAGCCCGGGCAAGTTCCGCGAGCGGTTCGGGGGCGAACCCGACACGCCGGCTGGTGCCGTTTACGCTGACGATCTCACGCCTGACCGCATAACGTATGAGGCGCAGTACGACCCCGAGTTGCCAGTGCAGTTGTGGGTCGACCCAGGTTACGGGCAGGGATACGCTGTACTCGTTGTACAGTTCAAGGGCAAGTACCTCGACCTCATAGACGAGATATATTTGAGAGAGCTTACGAATGACCAAGTAACGGGGATTGCGCGGGAGCGGAAGTGGTGGAAGCACGGGTTATATGTCGTGATCGATAGAGGCGGGCAGCAGCACCACGCAGAGCAGAGTGCGGTGGAGGCGTGGCGTAAGGTGGGCGCGCGGCTTTCGTGGCGCAAGGTAGCGATAAATGACGGGATCGACCGCGTGAAGTCGTTCCTGCGCTGCCGCGATACGTCAATCCTGCCCTTCATGCGCATCAACCCCGCCTGCGTCGGACTGATCGCCGAGATGGGCCATGGGCCAGGGCCATACCCCGACATACGACCATACAGCTACAAGGTAGATGCCAATGGTTTAGCGGTGCGTGAGCTCCCAGTCTCGGAGTACAACCATAGTTGTAGTGCGCTCGCGTACGGACTCGTTGATAACTTTGGATTAGTCGGCGATCGCAATAAAGAAGCGCGCGTGGGCACCTATATCATGCGGGGCGGTAACAGTTACTTCGATTGGGGCCGCGCCCCCGGCTCAATCGAGGACGCCGCCAAGCGCCTCTCGACTAACGCGATGCGCGACGTAATCGACAGGAGTTAAGCGTGCAAGAAGATACCTATACAGCCAGTATATCTTATAGCGAAGTCGCGGCTCTGCGCGAGTCAGCTCGTCGCCGTTACACGCGCCTTCACGCACAGATCGAGACTTATGAGGGTGCATACCGTCTCGATTACGTTAATCAGCGGCCCGCCGAGGACGAGATAGGCGTGGCGGGCATGCGCCTCCCTGCTGGCACCCCCATTCACATTCCGTCTACGGGGCCGGCGATCGTCGATCGCTTCGTCGAGCAAGTACGCACCGACCGCCCGCGCGTCGAGGCGGGAACGATCATGCGGGGGCGCAACACTACGGAACGTAGGCGCGCGCTGGAGTCTCTCGCGACCCTCGTTATGGAGCGGATTGCAGAGAGCGAAGATCGTGATGTGTGGCACAACGTGAGCTTCTCGCTCGCGCTGCGCGGATGCGCCGCCGTAACCATTCTCTTTGACCCCGATAGGTGGCCCGAGGACACGGCTGAGCAGGCAAGCGCGTGGCCCTTCGTCGTGCGTACTATTCACCCGAACTCGCTCTACTTGCCTGCGGGCAATAAGTGGCCCTACCGATGGGCGGTCGAAGAGCAGTTACGTTACTACGGAGAGCTGCGCGAGCACTATCCACTATGGCTCCCTGATAACCGTAAGGACGGTCGCCCGTGGCGCGACGACGACGTAATGGATATATTGGTATACTGGAATGCGAAGGATTATTGCCTGTATGCCGATGGTAGCCACGTCGTGTCACACCGCAACCCCCTCGGCCTAGTGCCGATTGTGTTCGACTATGCGGGGTTCGGCTATCAGTCAGTCGACGACGACCCCGCCACACAGTCTCTTGGTGTCCTGCATCACAGTCTGAGCGAACTCTCGGCGGAGGTGCGCCTTCGCACGATGAGCGACGCGCTGTGGCAGTCCTCTGTGTGGCCTACCCTCATCGGTACGTGGTCGGCAGAGGATATGAAGTCGAGTTGGGGGGCGGGCGCAGGACGGTATATTAAAGTAAACGATATGCAGAAGGAGAAGCCCGAGTGGTTGGAGACGACCCCAATTTCGCCTCAGATGCTCGCGCTCCTTCCGCAGTTAAAGGAGTCGATTGAGCGCAGTACATATGCAGAGGCGCTGTCCGGGTTGGGCGATCCGTCTATCCGCTCGGGTGTGCAGGCCGGTATACAGGTTGGGCAGGCGAGAGCGCGTGTAGATAAGGCGCGGAATAGCCTGGAGCGCATAGCATCGCGGATGCTTACGATCGCGGCGGCGTGGTACGAGAAGGAGATCGGGGTAGCGATTAAGGCGGGTGGCGCGACAATCAAGCCTGACGACATAGGCGGGCACGACCGCTTCAAAGTGACATTTGTGCCCGTCGACCCCGACGACGACGCTACGCGGCTCTCGAATGGCCTCGCGCTCCTTCAGGCACGCACCATATCCGTCGTCGATTTCCTTCGTGACTATAAGCGCGACCCCGATCCCGAAGGCACTTTCGAGCGCATGCTTGCCGAGACGCTCGTCCTGAAGCTTAGCGACGCAGGGGCACTTGATCAAGCGATTATCATGAACATGATGACGGAAGACCGTATACAGGCGGCAAAGAATGGAATGGCGCGGGGGGCGGCGGAGCGCAACCGTTCAGGCGATATCGACCGGCTTGAGCAGGGTGCGCCATACGGCCCACGCCGCGCGCAAGGCACATCGACTGGTGAGGGGCCAGCTCAGTATACGGGCGCGGGCCAAGCGTCGGCGGGGCAGCCACGCGAAGGAGCGCCTAATGCCTGAGATTGATATGTCGACGCGAGTCGCGGTGCGTGCGTCCGCGATCCTGCGCCGCGTGCGCGACCGTGTAAACGTGATGGTGCCGCTCGGCCCCATGCAGATGAAGTTAACACCAAGCGAGACACTCGCGCACATAAACGCAATGCAGCCAGCCGAGCGCATGCAGTATGCACAGATGATAGGCGTTGATAAGTTCCTGCGCGAAATGCAGGAGTTGGAGATGAAAGTTCATGGCCGCAATACCTAAGAACCCGTTTACAAGTAAAGTACTTGGGCAGCGAATCGTGGGCAGCGCAGTACCACAGGTCATGCTGCCTGGCGTATCACTTATCGGTGCGTCGCCCACCAATCGCACGCAGGTTGAGGCCCCACGCATCAACCAGTCGTTCGCGGCGACGCAGTCAGGCGGGCGCGGGACTACGGGGCCACAAGCGCGGCAGGCGTTTCGCGAGCAAGAGGAAGAGGAGCAGAGCGCACGTGAGAGCGCTGCACAGCCGCCGGCTCCCCTGCCGCCTATAGCCCCGCCCCCTATACCCCCAACAGGTGGGCCAACCGCACCGCCGCCAACGGGCGGCCCAGGAGCAGCCCCGCCTCTTACCGATGCACAGACCCGTGCGCAGGAGCTTTTCCGCCTTCAGGAGCAGCTAGAGCAGCAGAGGCTCGATAACGAGCGCCGTTCGCGCGAGTCCGAGGAGCGCTTACGCAAAGAACTTGACGCACAACGCGGGCGGTTCGAGTCGTCTGAGAGCCTGCGTCGTGAGCAGGAGGCCGACCTGCGCAGGCAATTAGAGGAGGCTACAGGCGAGAAGGAGGCCGCACCCGAACCGCCTACTACGGGGTTTGGTGGCGCACCCGCACTTCCTGGGCAGGGACGCGGCGTAGTTGTACCTGACTTCGTCTCCTTAATGGCGCGCTTTCGCGACTCACTATCGAGCACTGTCGCCGCCGATCGCCTACGCGCCTTGGGCCTAAAAGCCGCCGCCGGTGAAGCCAATGATCCCAATGCGTGGATCATAGACGGAGTAGACTTGCGCAACTTCTTGCCTACCGACCCGGCATTAACGCCAGAGATTCTAAACGCGCTATCCGGCATGATGGGCGCACAGGCCGGCATTCAGCAAGGGTGGGAAACGCTAAGGCAGTCGCAGCAGCAGGCTGACCAGGACTTCGCCTATAAGAACGCACAGCTTTCGGTTGACGCACAAAAGTTCAACATTGAGGCGCAACTTAAGCAGCTCGACCAGCAGATACAGATTTATATTCAGGAGGGTAACTGGGGGGAGGCGGCGAAGGCACGAGAACAGCAGCGCGAACTTGCGATGGCACAGAACAGCCTTTACGATAAGCAGCTTAGTCTTGACTTCGAGAAGTTCATCCTCGCTAACCCTATGGCGGCGTACGCGCGGTCGCGCATGACGGGCGGGGGCGCAGGGCAAGCTATAGGCGCGTCACCCGCAGGTGGCCTCCAACCAAGCGCACCCTTCTCGTTTACTGAGCGCGAGACAAGCGCGCTGACGGGTGGGTTTGCGAGTCTGTCAGGGCCAGAGTTTGCCAAGCTGCGGCCCTCCGCACAGGCGACGGCCGAAACCGAGGCAGGGTTTCAAGGCGTATCGCAAGAGGACTTCACGCGTCACCTAATGGAGACGACTCCTAGCGGTGTGCGCTCGCGGCCCACGCGCGGCGCTGTACGAAGGAGCCCATAATTGCCGCATAACGAGCAGGAGTTACAGCGGCCACTAACGCGCCGCGACACGCAAGTCGTCGATGCGGGGCATCTCAAGCTTAAGCAGCTTGCGGAGCTGGAGTCGCGGGCTATTGCCGCAAATACGAAGCGAGCGGGCGGTGCTACCCTCGCGCCCGAGGAGCTTTACGACGCAGAGACGTATGAGGCGTATCGCGGCCTTGTATCGTTAACGGATCAGCTTAAACGTAATAACGGGCTGTTTGGTGATGCCGAGACGGGCCAGCACATGGTGCCGCGCAACGTCGAGGAGTCATTCGCGCTTGACGCCTGGAACCGCGCGCAGCAGCCCGCCCTCACCGCCGAGCTACCTCCGGGTAGTAGCTTCGCCGCGCACTTGGGGGCAGGTATACGGACGGGCGCGGACATCACGAATATCGCGACGGGTGCGATTGCCGAGCGCTTGAATAAGGCGTTTTCGTACGGCGGCGCGGCGCGGGGGCCACTACCCGAAGCGCAGGATACAGCGCTTACTCGCGCTATTGGGCCGTCGCCATTCGTGCGGTGGGGCGAGACGGGAGCGCACCCCGCCTACATAGTGCCGCAGCTTATGGCAGGCGGAGTTAATCCCGTAACGGTGGTTAAGGCGGGCGTTAGAATACCCGTTGCGGTTGCAAAGCTCACTGGCCTAGGGGCACTCTCGGCGGGGAAGGCGATTGCGCAGAACATCGCGAAGCTCGTTACGACGTTCAAGACCTTCAACGAAGCAGACCCGATGGTGCAGGCCACTTACGAGACACTAGTCTATCACTTCTCGGGGTATGCGAAGTTAGCTGAACAGGCCGCAAAGGTGCCGCAACGCGCTGCGCTCACGAATTTTGTGGGCACCGCCGACGATCTCCTCCCAACTCTTAACGACCCGCGTGTCGTAGACGAGATACGCTACAACGGCGCGCGCTACCTCGCTGAGCGCTTTAAGCTGCTCACACAGTTTACTGTACCAAAGTTCACGTATATCGTAAAGCCCGACGGCACCCCCGCTTTGCAACGCAGTTGGACGAAGTGGAATCTTGGGCAAGACATACTAACATATATTAATCCTGACCTCGCGCTCCAAGCCACAACCCCGCAGGGCGAGGCAATAGCTCTAGTACATAAGTGGCACGCGCGTAATGCTGTGCGTGCATCTGACGCGCTTAACGCTACACTAGTCAAGATTGCACAGCTTCCACACGCCAATACACTCGGTGCACCGCTCGTCAATGGCCTTCTTCAAGGCGTAAAGGGCGTAAGCTGGGCCAAAACCTTGCGGCCAGGCGGCTTGGGCGGGGCGGGCACTAAGGCACTTAGGGCGCAAGCAGGCGAGTCAATAGCTGCTCAGTATACGGAGTTTGCGCGTGACGCATTCGCGGCGGTCAACGAAATGGCGACGATTACTGCCGCGCGCGGTTTTGTCTACTCGCAAAAGGTTATTAACGATATGTTCCGCCGTGGCATGATGTATCAGGAGGAGTTTGCCAAGGCGCGGCTCGGCGGCAATCGGTACCTAACGAACCGTCAACTATCTAATCTAGGCGACCGAGTTAGAAAGCGGGCTCTCGAACCTTTTGGTGGCAAAGCTACTAAAGCAGACAGCCTTCTTATCCGTTATGAGTTCCACGAAGCGCGCCGCCTCTACCTGACCAACCACCGCGCGGGCGCTGACCCCGTTGCGATTGTCAAGCTGACCGCCGAGGCAATGTTCAAGAACGCCAACGATACGATGGCAGATGCGGCATGGTATCCGCTGCGCGCTCTTACCAAGGTCGACCTCACGAAGTGGCAAGCAAAGAAGGAGAGTGCAAGGTTAAAGCTTGAGGTGGCACAGCAACGACTTGCGGCGGCTGGCCCTATCGGTATTACACCCGCAGAACTCAGGATAGTAAAGGCGTCCTATGCAGCCCTTAAGGGTGCCTATACAAAGATTACCAAACGCAACCCAATATTTCCGACAATCGAGGCGGTGTCGAACCTGCCAAGCATCACGCCACGCGGGGGCGACATGTTGCACAGCTCGTCCGAGTTTGCTGCTCTCGAAATCGCTAAGCGGTTCCCTCTAAGCTCGACCGCAACCTTTAACGAGTCCGAGGCATTCATTCAGCGCGTCAGTGATCTCCAATACACACGCGACTCCCGCCTCTTCGCTATCTCGGCTACCCTCAACAAGATTAACAACGCTATGACTCTTGCCTACGACACGAGCGTAATGTTTGTCACGGGCGCGCTTATGCTGCCTGCTTATCCCGAAGTTGCAATCAAGTCATGGGGCTACATGATGCGATCCATAGTTGACCCCGACGTACTGAATAAGTTCCTTCAAAACCCCGATGTAGCGAAGGTGCTTGAGGAAATGGCTACTGAGGGAATAGGGCTCAAGACAACGACTACCCACCTAATAGGGCGGTCGCCTTCTGATATCGATGTGGGCGGGAAGGTCGTTGCAGCCGCTGCTACTACACTGAGCGGCGTGCTTGGTGTTGGGCCAGTTGGAGGCATGTACAAAAACTATATCATTGGTACACAACGCGCCTTCGATGTATGGGGCGACGTTTCGCGGGTGCTTCTGTGGCGCAGCTTGCGCGGGCAGATAGCTAAGGCACCTAACCAAGTTGAGGCGCGGCGCGACCTCGCCGACTTCGTATCGAAGATGACGGGCTTTATCGAGGGGCAGACCCTCGGGCGCACAGTCGCTGAACAGCAGTTCGATAGCACACTGTGGCGCACACCGCGTTACCTGCGTGCGGGCCTCTCGCTCCTCCTCGATATGGGACAGGGCGGCCCGCGTGGTGCTCTCGCCCGCGACGCCTTCCTTTCGTGGCTTGGTGGTATGACTTTCCTCAACATGGCAAACCAGATCGCGGTGGCGTACGGTAAGCATGGACTCAATGCGGACTGGGATCGCGATATCTGGCCCGAGGTTACGGCCTCTATGACGCCCGTTGTGCGTAATGCCGACGGTTCAGCCCGCTATAACTCGAACTTCATGACCTTTGGGGCAGGGGGTTTTCGCTTCTCGCCGTTCGGTGGGCTTCACTTCTCACAACTCGCCCTCGCCGCTCGCGCCTATGCCGCTGGTCTAGACCCCGAGAAATGGCTCAGCACCGCGAACCCGTTCTACAAGTCGTGGCGCTATAAGTCAGGTATGGTGCCCGACGCGATGCTACAGTGGAAAGAGGGCGAGGATGCGGTAGGTAATAAAGTAACGCCCGCTTCCTTTATGCTCCGCCATACTACACCGGTATTCTTGCAGCCTCTTTGGGACACCCCCGAAGGGCTCCCCACCTCCTACACTATGAAGTTCGCGTCCGTCGCCACATCGTGGATGGGCTGGCGTAGCTTCGAACAGTCCGTCTTTGATCGGCGGGGCGAGGCGCGCAACGAGGAGATGCTCAATCACAAGAACGACCCTGAGTTCCGGCGGTGGGTGCGCGACCCCTATTACCTACAACTCCTCGACGACGACCGTCTTGAGTGGGATCAGCTCCCACTCGCCGCGCAGCACTACCTAATAAATAACTCAGAGGGCCTCCGCGTGCTTGACCCGCTGATCGAGAAGAGCCTCGCGGAGCACGGGACTGAAACGCAGCAGGCATTACAACTTCTTAAAAAGCGTAAGCGCACGCTACAAGACTCGCGCCTCGACTCGTGGAACATCACGCACACCAAGGCTACGGGGCCTAATGCCACCATGTCGTATGTCGAGGCATATGACGAAATTGCGAACGCGAACGCGCAGTACGGGCGCGAGATAGAGCGGTTGTTCTCCAATACTGATGACGTAGACCGCCCCGCCTTGCAGAAGGCACAGGAGTACCTCAATGACCTAGCCCGGCGGCGTGCTCGTGGTGCCCGCCCCGGCGATAAAGCCGCGCTGTTCGACGCCGCGTTCGATGAGTACCTCACTCAGGTCGCGGGGGGCGATTACTCGCTCAAGGACGAGTTCGGCCAAGTGATACCTGAGTCGTTCAATGCCGCGAAGCGCCGTCTACTGCTCGACGAGTGGCTCCTGAAGTGGAAGCCAATACTTGGCAACGACATTCGTATACAAATGACTGAGGCACAGCGGTTCTCACAGGACGCGCCACCTATTGTTCTCGAACGCGACCGCGCGCTAGACTTATTTGGCCCCTACTACGATTCGTATAAGAAGATGCAGCCTTCTGCTACCCTACGTATTTACGAGAAGTACCGCGCGCTCCTCGACGTAGGCAACTCGCGCGACGCGGCACGCATGTTGGCTAACCCTAGCACCGCTCGTTCAATTGCAAGGGTTGAGCAGTATGCGGGCCGCGTGAAGCGGATGATGCGCGTGCGTAATCCTGAACTCGACGCCCAGCTCGCCCGTTGGCGCGGCACCAAGCCAATTACTTCTGCCGCAGCAGCCTTACTCGCTTCGTATCAAGAGGCTTGACATAGGTTATGTAATGTGATATGATATAAGTGATGGGAGATTGCCAAGGCCAAACCTCGCGCTTGCGCGAACTAATGGAGTAATGCACTATGCCTGATCCCGAGACGGTTGAGTCCGTTGCAGCGCTCGATGCGCCAGTAGTTGACTACAAAGCGCAGTACGAGGCGCTCGCTGCCGAAAAGACCGCGTTGCTTGAGCAGCATAAAGGGCTGCAACGGCAGATGGAGCGGCTGCGGAAGCAAGGCGCAGATCAAGATGCGGTTGCTCGCAAGCTTGACAGTGTTATCGATAGACTCAGCGACATCGAGACGGCAGTAGTGAGTGGTGATCTTGACGACACTGCACGCGATCGCATAGCGCAATCGAAAGCGCGCGCTACGCAGACCGAGGCACTTCGACAGCAGTCTGACGAGCAGGCCGCATTGATTCGTGAGGCCATCGACGGAACTGAGCTAGACTGGGAGACTTCGCCGGAACTCGAAGCCGCACGCACTGCGTGGAGCAAGGCTTACGAAACTAACGACTTGAAGTCAGCAAAAGAGGCGCTGCGCGAAACGCTTAAGGCCGTGAAGCGGCCACGAGCAGCCGCAACGCCCGTCCCAACCGCCCAGCCCACCGTCGAACCGCCCACAGCCACCGCGCCCGCCCGTCCTGTTACCCGTGTAGACACTGGAGGCCCTACCGCCCCTAGGCCGTCTGCCATCACATTGGAGTCGTTTCAAGCGATGTCGGCTGAAGAGCGCATGACGCGCTGGCCGGAAATCAAGAAGGCGCTATGGGGAGTCTAAATGCCTAATGTAACTATTACGACTGCCGCAAACTTCATACCCGAACTTTGGGGCGTACCGGCGCTTAAGGCGCTGGAAAAGAACGTTGTTCTACAGCCCTTACAAGATCGGCGCATAGGTTATGTAATGTGATTGGAGTCGTTTCAAGCGATGTCGGCTGAAGAGCGCATGACGCGCTGGCCGGAAATCAAGAAGGCGCTATGGGGAGTCTAAATGCCTAATGTAACTATTACGACTGCCGCAAACTTCATACCCGAACTTTGGGGCGTACCGGCGCTTAAGGCGCTGGAAAAGAACGTTGTTCTACAGCCCTTACAAGATCGGCGCTATGAGGCGTTTGCGCGGGACGGAGACACGATTCACGTTCCGGGAGTTGCCTCGTTCACGGCTCGTACCCTGACCAGCATGACGGGTACATTGACCGCCGACTCGAACACCGAGAGCGTGACGAACATTTCGATTGGTACGCTGGCCTACCACATGGTGACGGTGGACAGCGCGGCGAAGATTCAGTCGAGCTACCCGATGCTTGAGTATTACACCGAGAAGCAAGGCAAGGCCCTCGCGATCAAGATCGACACGGATATTAGCACCGAACTCGATACGCTTACGCAGTTCGAGGGCGTGGATAACGCCGACCTGACTGACGACGACTTCCTTGGTGCGATCGAGCAGGTCAACGTAGCTAATGCTGAGCCGATGGATCGCTACCTCGCGATCTCTACTAAGACCTACGAGTCGTTCATGAAGATCGACAAGTATGTCAACTCGCTGTACGCGACAGTCGGCGCGCGGCTCGACGGTGCTAAGGGGCGCGGCTACGCGGGGCGTATCTACGACGCCGACGTGTACGTCACGACCAACCTACCGGCGGGCGCGGCGGGCTCCGTTAACTTCTACTTCCAGCGCGAGTGCATGGCGCACGTCATGCAGAAAGAGCTGAGTGCAGAGCGCAGGCTACCTGCTGACCAGCTCGCCGAAAACGTGATCCTGTGGGCCATCTACGGTAACAAGCTGATGCGCGCTACCGTCGGTGCGGAGATGCGCGGTAAGTAATGCGACTAGCAGCGCCGGAGGTCGGCGAGCGACGCGGGTACTTCGTGAGCGGCACTTTCAAGGTGCCCCACGATTGCCGCGTCACGCCTGACCAACTTGAGGACATGAAGGTTCATCATGTAAAGCGGTTCATCGAGCGGCTCGCCAAACAGGGTGAGCAGTTCGAGCGCGTCGTGAGTATCACGAAGGCGGAGCAGCCGCTACCTGACCATAAATGGGGCATGTGCGATGAGTACGTGATTCGCATGTATGTGTCGCGGCGTGCTGCGCGCCTCAAGTTCGACCTCTCCGACGAAGTTGTTCGTACGCTGCTTACGCGCTATCCGCATAAATATAACGAAAGGATGGTCAGTTAATGCCCGAACCCTTCCTGTACACACTACCGTTCCGAGAGATCATAGAACGACATCTCGGGCGTAGACAACGCATTGATAAGTTTTTGGAGCAAGCGGGCGGCGCGCTGCATGTTGCCGACTGGAACGACGATTTCTGGGGCGACACCGTAAATGGTACGTACCGCACCATGGGTACGGGTACGCCTACCCGCGCCATCGACACCGACGCCAAGAATGGCGAGATGCGCCTTGGCACCTCAGCCGTGTCGGACGATTCGTCCGGCGTATCGATTGGGCTGCACTGTGCAGGCGATCAGTATAGTGTAGCGGTTGCGCGGATCAAGCTACCCACGATCACGAGCGTGAAGGTGGAGTTTGGCTTCACCGACGCACACGGTGATGAGGGCGCAGTGAATAACGTCGCGACGCCTACCTTCACTGCCGACGACGCCGTCGTGTGGGTGATCGACACCAACACCGACGGTAACTGGCACGGACGCGCGGTGCAGGCAACAACTGCCGCAACCGCTTACGACCCGGCCTTCGCCCCAGTTGCCGACACCTACGAGTACTTCGTGGTTGTGCTGGAGGATACGCGTGCTAAGTTCCTGCGCGCAAACGTCGATGGCAAAATCACGCACGAGAGCGCGTGGACAACCGCCGCCGTTACTGCTGCTACCGCCCTGACCCCTTGGCTCTACGTGCGCACGCGCGCTGGTGCTGCCCGAACCCTTGATGTCGATCGTTTGAAAGTCTATCAGGCCCGAACCACCGCTGCTTAGCAGCCGGAATAAATAAAGGAGATACATAGATGGCTGTTGAATATGAGATTCGTAATGCTGGTGGGCAGACCGGAACGTTTACCACTGCCGCGATCATGAATGACCGCTCGGTGCTAATGTCGCCCTCGGTCTTTCAGTGGCTCAAAGAGGGGCGGGTATACGTCGCGAATAGGGGCGTTCTAACGACCCCAGTTGCGTTTGCTGGCACCACGATCACCTCACTTCGTCCCGACCTCGCGGTGCGGTGCCCCGCCGGAACCGTGATGATCCCGCTGTTCGTCCAGATTTACTGGGAGGCGACGGGCGGCACTATCGTTGAGGCGATAATCCGCACGGCTAGCGTCGACGTTGGAGCAGGGACTAGCACAGCAGTCACGCCTATTAACGCTAACACGCGCTATGCGTCACGAGCTTCAGCGATGACTGTTGCCCGTGAGTACACTGCCGACTGTGCGGCCGTTACCGATGGTAACGAGGTGTTCCGCGTTGGTTCGCCTACCGACCTCGATGCGAATAACGCCGGTACGTTGTCGCATGCTACGTGGTCGCCACTCACGAGCGGGGCGTTCCCCGTTCTTGTTGGCGGCACGAACGCCGGTTCATTGCTCGTCAACACCGCTACTGCCACGTCGTCTACCGGCTTCGTGATCGCGGCTTGGGCCGAGTTCACGTCAGCCGAGTTCTACGGATCGTAATCGAAGCGCGTGGCGGCGCGCCCCTAAGTACCGCCGCAGTTCCACAAGAAAGAAAGGAACACTAAATGAGCGACATGCGATATATTCCAGATGTCACCCCGCAGCGGCAGACATCGGATACGGATAACTGGGCTGCTTGGAGAGGTACGCGGGATGGCGCACCTTCGGTAATTGACTGGGCCACGGCGCGGTCGATGGAAGGGCGAGTGTTCGGCGCGAATATGGGGTCGCTCACTACGCCCCTTACCTTCCTAGTTTACGGTGCGAACCGCCCCGACGCGTGGCTTCGCGTTCCTGACGCCACCGCGATCATCCCCCTCTACGTCAACGTAGCGCTGGAGGACGCGGCTGGTACTGACACCGAAATCTTCATTATCGTTGCCGCGAACGACATAGGAAATGGCACGAGCACGGCTGCAACGGCTGGCCCCGTCAGTTGGCGCACCGATGCGCCCGTCACGTCTGCTGTGACCGCGCGGCACCTCGCGACCGCTGACACTACCGCCGCGACCACCCCCATCGAAGTGTTCCGCACCACCTACGGCAGTGCGGAAGGCACTGGGAACGACGCGCGTAATGTCCTTTGGGCACCGCGTGTACCACCCGTCCTCATGGGGCCTGCCTCACTGATCGTCTATGTCGCGGCGACCACAACGCAGGCCACTGGCTTTGTGCAGTTCGCGTGGGTCGAAGTGCCGGAGAATATGTTTAGCTAACTCAGTTAGCTGAGGAGGCTAAATATGAGCTACCCGCTTAGAATTCGACAGCGACGCGAAGGCGACGCCAACGAGGTAATGCGCGATAACCCGTTGCCGGTGCGTATCGAGAACGACGCACTCGGCGACGGGCCTATCTCGGTTAATACACCGATCTTCATAACGCCGCGCATTGTTGTGCCTGGCGTTGGGGCGGCGGTTGCGTACACTTCTGGCGACGCGTTCGGCACGAAGTTCCGTATCGCGGTGCCGACTAAGGGCACCATCTCGCACCTCGTGTTCCTCGACCGTGACGACGAGGGAGTTAATAAGGAGTTGGTGCTGTTTAGCGCCGACTTCACGGCGACCGCCGACAACGCCGCATTTGACGTGAGCGATGCCGACCTACTGTTGTGCATTGGTGTAGTGAACGTTGCGCTCTGGTACAACTTCGCCTCAAATCAGCTTGGCATTGCAACCCCCGCCCTTAGCTATATACAGGACAGCGGCTCGTTGTACGCGCAGTTCGTCACACGCGGCGTAGACAACATAGCGGCGGGCTCCGAACCACAATTCTTCATGATGATTGACCAATAATGAAACGTATTAACTATCCCGCTGTTTTGCAGGCCCTTGCGGGTATTCTTGGTATCGGGCAGGGAGGCACTGGCGCGACGACTGCCGCCGACGCTGCGGAAGCGCTTGGTGTAGGCATAACAGACAGTCCAGAGTTCGCGGCTGTCAACATTGGACACGCGACGGACACAACCCTCGCCCGTGTATCTGCGGGCGTAGTCTCGGTTGAGGGTGTTGAAGTTACAACGCTTGCAAACGCCACGACCGGTACTGGCAGTATAGTACGCGCTACTTCACCTGCTCTAGTCACCCCAGCTCTAGGCACACCCGCCTCTGGCGTTCTGACCAATGTGACTGGGCTGCCGACAGCTGGCCTCGTCGACGATGCCGTCACCTATGCCAAGCTCCAGAACATCTCGGCGACGGACCGCGTGCTGGGGCGTTCCACTGCGGGCGCTGGAGACGCTGAAGAAATAACGATGACCGCGGCGGGCCGCGCCTTGGTAGATGATGCTACTGCCGCCGCCCAGCGGACAACCCTCGGCCTGGGTGGTTTGGCAACACTAGGTGCCGTGGGCGCGGGAGAGATAACAGACCAGAGTGTTGGCACCGCTGAGCTAGCCGATGCCGCTGTGACTCAAGCCCAGGTCAAGACCAAGGCGGTGGTTGCTCTGGCGGACGCTGCCGCCACACTCACCGCTGCTCAGATGATTGATAGTGGAATCTTCACCATCACCCCGACGGTGGCCCGAATACTTACCACGGATACCGCCGCCAATATCATTGCGGGTCTTGCCAGGCAACAAACTGGAACTTGGTTTGACTTCACCATCATCAATACGGCGGCTTTTGACGTAACCCTTGCTGCGGGCGCAACAGTCACTTTGTCTGGCGCAACGGTCCTCCATGCGGGGTCTAGCACCTGGCGCTGCCGAATAGACTCGGCAACTGCCGTCACCATCTACAACTTGGGACTTACCGCTACGGTGACCGGCACGGGGGCGATAGTGCGGGCGACATCGCCCGCTCTGGTCACCCCTGCACTCGGCACTCCATCTTCCGGCGTGCTCACAAATATGACTGGCCTGCCGACGGCGGGGCTGCTGGACAATGCCGTCACCTACGCCAAGATGCAGGACGTGTCCGCGACTGACCGGGTTCTTGGGCGGACGACGGCAGGGGCGGGCGACGTGGAGGAGATTGCCACGACTGGTTCAGGTA
>ERZ1292623.1921-Hain-H51-01um-R1-1921-length-19299-cov-6_pt1 | contig 19299 bp, 40 predicted proteins | sample MGYA00564398_ERZ1292623 | MGnify/ENA primary metagenome ERZ1292623 (study PRJEB36523, sample SAMEA6512633) | groundwater metagenome | collected 2019-01-07 | study: AquaDiva: Metagenomics assemblies of 32 groundwater samples | reverse complement strand
TGACCAACAGATTCTCGCTGCTGGCCCAGAACATGATATCATTGAACAGAACAGGATCGATCGTCGCCTGGAAATGACGCGGGATGTTCTTCTGTTGCTCCTTGAAATCGATCGGCTGGCGTTCATCCCGGTTGATACCAGTACCCTTTGATTGCTTCCGCTTCACCTGGCGGCGCATGTCGTTCTGGATCTTGGCGGTATCGGCACCGTGGTAACTGCTCATGGTTGTTGTTCCTGTTGGCTTTTGTAACAGACGGGATGGACTAATCAATTATCAACTTCAAGAATAGCAATCGCCCTTGGCTTTACTGTGAAAGTAGTACCCCTGACTAAGAGTTTATTGAGAACATTTAACATCCTGGTAGTATTCTTCTCCATCAAAGCGACATTTTCAGTCAGTTTCTTCGCCTCAAGATCATTAATTCCAATCCCAAAGACGTACGCATAGACCGTGCCATCCTGCTCCTGGCAGCGGAAGCAAGAAAACTTGCGGTTCACACTATGTGCCAAATTCTCTAAACCAGCCTCAAGGCTATCACTGCATTCCTCACCAAAACCAAACTTCTCCTTGCCAATCACAAGAGCATAATGATGACACTGAATAGTAACATCAACAGTTCCAAGACTCTTGCGAGTAAACTCATCGAATCTCTCACGTTTTACTGTCTTGAGAGGAAATTCAGTCATCATTCGCTTGATAGTATCTGCATCGACGAACAGACCGTAGACGACTTGGGCGGAATAATCGGTGCTCATGGCTAATTCTCCAGAATTTTGTAACATAGCAAATCCTGGCCATAATGACCAGGATCCACCTTAATAGCTCCAGGCTACCCTTTGCGGCTTTTATCTGCTCCCAGCACGGGAACTTTAATTGCCTTGGGTTGAAAGATCTTCCTACCGTCAAGTGCAATAACGGCAAGTCAATCATTCCCTGTGCACCTGATATTACCTGCCACTGCCCGCACCCGGTTTCTGGCGGATGAGATCCGCCCTATTACCGGGGTTGGTCCTTCTAAAGTGACAAGCCATGGCGGGTTTAATTACCACCACTAAATCAAGAGGTCGGGTTCCGGCACCTGGGACCGGCTAACTCAAACTCGTGTTTCTGCTAACCCTGATCACAGGACTAGCTTCATCAGTGAGTTTATAAATTGTCAATCTCTTCTGAGAATTTGTAACAGACAATCAAGAGTTATTAATTATTCCTTAGTTCCACACGCAAATACCGTCCACTAGGTACTGCATGATATTATCACCAAAGAACGCCATTCCATCCTTTATAACAACATCACCTGCCATTATTAAATCAACACATTTGTTATTTACATCACTTGACCCAATCTCTTTCGGCTTCCCCTCGTCCAAAATCATCGAAGCGATCTTCCGAAGGTACTTCGCATCCTTACAAGATTTGAAGTCGGCCCAAGCAGTCATTAATTGTGTATGGGTTGCCACAGAGGAAACTCCTATATTATTTCGTAGCAGAAACAATACCAGCATAAATCGATTTAGCCTTCTCAGGCTCACGATACATCATACTAAACATCAACATAGCCTTAATTCCCATATTAAGACAACTATCACGTTCCTCTTGACGCAAACGATTATCAAGTTCTTCTATCAATCTACTTATTTCATCAGCATCAAATTGATTTACAACATCAACAACAACATTGAGTTTAGAAATGAAATCTTCAGTGTCATTGATATCGTACATTTATAACTCCAACAATTTATAACACTAATTAAACCCCAATTAAATTCCATACCCCATTATTAAAAACAATACTAATTAAACAATTAACCTTTAAATCCTTAACAACACTAAACTTATCCCAAGGAATAGTAAAAACTACAACATTTCCACCCTCTAACCTAGCCTCATGCTTTTTATCAGAATTCAAGCCAAGGTAAACGGCATATTCACTCATGCCTTATATTTTACCTAGGAAAGAATAATTTAAGCAAGAAAATCACCCCACGATTCACCAGATACACATGGCTTACCGTAAACATTTATTGTTGGCACAATGTGCAAGGCATTAATTGCTGCCACATCAGCTTCACTAAGCTTTACAACAGCATCATCGGCAGCATTACGGCATATATCCATACGAGATTGCAATGACTGTGCCTTACGAATAAGTGATTCAAGACGCTTGGCAGCACGTAAAGCACGTGGAGAAAGCGTCATCGCTTGACAAGTATCCATTATTTTATCCTCAAATTATTTCTAACAACAATTGAACCCAGGCTTAAGACCTGGGTTCAATCATGGTCAGTCCGACTGGCTACGATCCAGCGACCTTTCGCGCCCAAGGCGAACGCTCTACCAGGCTGAGCTACGGACTGATTACTACGCATTGATTCTTGCTTCTACCTTTGCCGGTTCACCCCAATCACCCTTGTTAGCCATCCTATCAACTGCCTCAGTAGCTCTCGCCATTGAAGAACCAATTGATGACATACTATCAAAGTACGCCTTCACTGTTGCTAACCTGCCCTTAGTCTTCCAAAGCTTCTCAAGATAAGTCATTGATTCCTATTTACGCAGTTAATGGTACTCCCACTGGGAATTGAACCCAGGTTACGAGAATGAAAATCTCGGGTCCTAGCCGCTAGACGATGGGAGCATTATGGTGCCACCTACAGGACTTGAACCTGTGACCTACGGTTTACAAAACCGTTGCTCTGCCAACTGAGCTAAGGAGGCAAATTGTCAATGAACTAATTACCTTTGGTAGCCGATGAGGGACTCGGACCCCCGACCCTCTCCGTGTAAAGGAGATGCTCTAGCCAGCTGAGCTAATCGGCCATGGTAGTTTGTAACTTAATCGGCCAATCAGTTAACTCCACAATTTTAGATTTTAACAAATTGTTACATTGTACAAGTTTTTCTTCATCATGAAGATTAGAATGATGTACTTCACCATGACAATTATGACAAAGAACCACACACTTCATAAATTCAGTTTTCATTTTCATAAATGAATATTTAAACTGATTTATTGATAGATCTTGTCCTTTCTTTAATGGATCAAGATGATGAAAAACCAAATTTTGCAATGGTAATCTATTATATTCGCATATTTGGCATTTTGAATCAATCAAATCAATTATTGACTGTTTTCTAATTCTTCTCCTGTACAAAATATGATCGACTCCTAATTCACCTTTCTTTTCATTGTAATAATTTTTAACTCTCAACCTATTTTTCATTATCGAAGCATTTTTATCATGCGCTGGTTTATATAAAAATGGCAAACAAACAAGACACTTAGTTCGATTTTTCAAATTACGTCTTTTACCATCTATCACCATACTAAGTGGTATATTATTACCACAACTACAAACGCGATGATTCATAAAATAGCTTTGCCCATAGAGTTATTTACGCTCTATGGGCAAAGCTAAATTTGGTGCGCCGGGTGGGGATCGAACCCACGACCCAGGGATTAAAAATCCCTTGCTCGTACCAGCTGAGCTACCGGCGCATACCATTCAACCGCGCCTGTAGGTCATTTTCGCATGGTGGTCATTTTATCCGCTCTTTTATAACAGCACAAGTGGTTTTTTAAATTACCGCTTCCTTGGGAATTTGCAAACAATCGTGCAACTGCCAGGAGACTTCCCATAAATCTCAGGATGTTCATTCCTGATCCTCTTCACATCCTTTCTCTGTGCAGCAAGAGTATGGTTCGATTCCTCCTTCCTCACTTTGGTATGCTCATGATGAATTTTTGGAGCACCACAAACACATTCATCACCAGGAAAACCATTCCAACGCCACTTTTTGCACGGCATCCGCTCCTTTGGCAGAGCACGCATCTTCAGCATCGCCTGGGCCTTACCAGCAGTTTCACCAGTCCAGTAGACCAGACCCTTGCGTCCATCTGGCATGTGGACCACCCAGGACTGTCCCATATCGTAGATCTGGGCATCCCTCGGAATGTCAGACCAGAAGATGTTATGCTCATAACTCATGTTACTTCCTTTCATCTTCCATTCCAAGTGACTCAGCAGTGCTCATCCTGGTATCACGAGGGTCCCACGGTAGACCAGTCTCAGCCTCCTCACGAGCCTGCCTAGCTAAACCATTAACAATTCTATTACTGATTTCTTCTGACCTATCACGAGCATTCTGCAGATCATGCTCCCTGTGATTATCCGGAGTGTCAGGAACGCAAAGATCGGCCTTGAATCTGGCCGGAAGCTCACCACCACACCACACCTGAAACTCCTCCAGAGCCGCAGCATTATCACCATCGAAAAAGCTCTTCACCATGGATTCCCAATCCTCCTTCGCAGCCTCACCCTCAGGACAGCCGTCCTTGATATACTTGTATTCAGCAAATTCCTGCTGCATCGTCGAAAACAGATCTTTCATAGCACCCATGGCTGATTCCTCCGTCATTTTGTTGCAGACAGGTACTTCTTCTTAATCACTTTATAAATACCTGGATTAATTCTAAGAACTCCAGGCATTAAGATGTTCCTAATGAAATTCCTTGCATGTTCACATTCCGCATTGGACTGGTCCTCCCAAAATGGTACAAAATTGTCTGTACACCACTGGAGAAGATCCTGTTTTCTCGTCAACAGGAATGGCCTAAGATATTGTTCCTTCTGTACCGGAATCAGTCGTCCCTCTCCGTGTATAGACGTAAACAGCCATGTCTCCACAGCATCATCTAAATGATGACAGGTAATAATCGGAGCATCAGTAAACTGGTTAAAAAAATCATATCGCTGATTCCGCCAATATTCCTCCAATGATTCCTGCTTCTCCTTTGGCCTGGTTATAAAACCAGCCTTAAATTCGATACTAAGCATGTCACAATAGCTAGCCAACGGATTGTGCACCGCTTCTGAATGGGCAGTACCATGATTGAAATAAAGAACAGTTACATCCTTCTTGCCATTAATAAAGAAATTAAGTGCAGCCATCGAATCACTGCCGCCCGAGCATGCCAAGTAAATCTTCCTTGGAACAGTACATGCCAAATGAATCATATTAGCATTCTTTGCAATACCATAGGACTTCAATAGTTATACATCCATCGTCTTCAACTTCTCTACCCATATGATCAACTGTAATTGATGTAGCATCAACAATTTTAATAATTTTCCCACATAATTCACAAATTACTGTCTGATTATCAGCCATACTGTTTTATAACAGACTCTAGAAACGGTGAATCCCCAGGAGATTATCCTGGGGATTCCACGTGGTTTCACTTATGAGGCTCACAGGAACCTACTGTAAGCTAATGGTGGGCCGTCCGTGATTCGAACACGGGACCGATCGATTATGCTTTACCACTTCGGCTTTCGCCGCCCCTTACGAGTTCGTGGTCTGGACTATGCCTTCATCCGTTCTGGATGCGCTCCGTCTAGTCTCTACACCTTCCGATTTCTCGGCTTGGCTCGGCGTTGGGATTTTAAACCGTTCACCGAATTTGAAGCGTTCTCATCCAAGCATTCCTGCTTGGTGAACCCATGGACCAATGTCCTTAAGTCGACTGCTCTAACCAACTGAGCTAACGGCCCATCTGATCTTACCGATCTTCTACATCATCCCCCTCTTCCTCTTCCATTTCTTCATTCTCATCAACAACAGTGTCGATAAGGTCATCGACAGCATCACGGATGATTTCGTTGATTTTGTAGCCCTCACTCTTCAAGAGCTTAATAATTTCAGCATTCAGTTCACTCATTGTCTTATTCCTGTTCTTTGGTTTTTATTTACGGACCTTGACTTTTAAATCCATCAGCTTATCACCACAAGAAGCACGAACCTTCTTCATGGCTTTACCCTCATCCTTGAGAGCTATAACTACTCTGCAATTTTCAGCTGAGATAGTTACGAAATTCTCTTCCTTTGTCCCTTTGATATTACCACGAAGCTTGTTAGCCCAATCACGGGCTTGATTTGCATCTTCAAAATCGAAGACTTCCTTCTCATTGCGGATAAGATCAATTAAAGAATTGATCATGTTTTCTCCTACCTAATGTTTGATGGATCGATCAAATCGACCTCATCCTGCTCCCCCATCACCGTGACAGAGAAGGTAAGGTTAGCAACCAATCGCAAATCGATTATGATTGCCTTCCCTACATGTTTTTGTAACATTAGGCGAATGTCCTTTAAAACGCCCTTTTGACACTTTCGCATCAATCTATCAGCATTCCCACTACGCATCACCTCATAGTACGGCTCCCGTGGATACTTGTTGTTCCACCACATGGAAGCACTGAACCGTTCACCTACTCTGATTTCAAAAGTTCTTGTCGCGTTCATTGGTTGGTCCACCAGGATTCGAACCTAGGCGAAGGGATTCAAAGTCCCCTATGCTACCGCTACATCATGGACCAGTCATGCAACCTTATGCCAAGGTTGGCCATTGATATAAATACGCTTCGCAGGACTGCGAAAATTCAGAGGATTCACATGCTCAGTAGTGATATCATCATTCTTCTTCGGAGTGATGTTACCACCATTCCGCAGGGCGAATGCCCCATCACTTGTCAATTCAAGAATCATGTGATCGCCCTGAGGAATCACATTCTTGACAGTATGTTGATGCAGAATCATCATTGGTAACCTCAACAGTAAGAGGTAATGGTGCCGGTGGTCGGACTTGAACCGACATTCCCTTTACGGGCGAAGGTTTTTAAAACCTCTGCGTCTGCCATTTCGCCACACCGGCATCTGTGATGTTCTTTTATATCAGACGGGAACCGCTTGTAAAGCCTATTTTACAATTTTGTGGTCTTAACCTTCTTACCACAAAATGGACAATAAACAACATTCGCTCCAACAGCGCCAATAGTCATCCTACCATCCTCAGAATGAAAATGGATAGCCCTTCCAAATGACTCATTATCAGAACCATTACTAGTAGCATATGACAACCCAGCACAACAAACCTTAAAAATAAATTTAGACTTGTCCATGTCACTCTCTCCCGTAGACAGCAACGGCATCACCAGCAGCCAATTCGGCGGTGTTATCAACTAGTGCCGCCTCACCATCCAGGAACTTGACCCAATGGCTAGCATTGGCCGTCATCATGTGCGAAAAGATGTTACCAGCACTGCAGGAAGTCTCAGCGAAGGCCGAATCAGGATAAATGATCTTGATCATCCGGTTACGGCAAGCACCAGGAATGGTCGCAGCGTACACAATCGGATCACGATGGTTCGCAGTCGGCTCACTCATAATGTGCATATGAATGTAAGGATTGCTGCCCTTGTTCCCACTGGTGCGGGCATGTACCTTGGAACGCGGGACGCCAACACTAACTGCCCAATCCTTAACCCGCTTGGTAAGTGCGATTACTTCGGTGCGTTCCATGGCTTATCTCCTATTATTTAGTAACAGATATTAAGCCAATTATTTAGGACTAGGTGGATCTGGACGTTGAAAATCATCTTTACTATTTAACAATTCATCTTCCCACACATCCCACTCAAAACCGTCATCCCATTTTGCTCTGTACACTAACTGACAACAATCTTCATTACGTTGATTAAAATCAGTATCATCATGCAATGAAGATTTATAGTTAGTTAAAGCTATAACAGTCACCATTTCATGACTGCGATACCAAACTTTAGCATCACCAGAATCGTGAGATTCCCAACAATGATATTCAAACCATTTACGGCTACCATTATTGATCAAGTCTTTAATCATCTGCTTTTTAATAGCAGAATTAAACCAATTATTTAATCATATTCAATGTGATGTGGTGGAGGACTTGTATCTCTCACACTCCAAATAATAAAGACAGACCATACTAAAATTAGATAAATCATTGGTCCCCCAATTATTTAACTTTTTTGGCTAGACACTTTTTGCATGTTACTTTACTCCACAAAACTCTTGAATACTTATGAGCATTTCCATCACTAATTTTAGCACAGCACAACGTTGGGTTACAATAATCATACTTTGGACTACATGCTTTATGAATAATTTTAGACATTATTGGTCCCCCAGGACTAGCTGATCCTGACGCTTCCGTGCCTCGTGAATGCCCTTCTGACCACCAAGGTTAGACCAAGACGACATTTTCTCCTTTGAACCCCAGCATAGCGCAGGAACTTCATTTACCATATAAAGAACTATATCCTTTAAATGCGGAAGTACCGTTGGATCAGCACCAATAACAGCCTTATTAAGATCGTTCTCCAAAACAGCCTTAACAAAACTGCCAGGAACTCGTGCTTCAAACACCCATGCAGTAATTGCACTCTTGATATTGTTTGGAACCATTTTATTCTCCATTGTTTTTATAACAGACTGTGAAGTCTGTTAAACGAATCACCCCTGGCCAAATGACCAGGGGTGATATGTATGGGTTTCCTAGAAGGAAACTTAGACCGTGGCCGGAGCAGCCGGGGGAGTGGTGGCAGTACCGGGACCAGCAGGGGCCGGGGGAGTAGCTGGGGCAGAAGCAGCCTTCGCAGCCTTGGGAGCCTTGGGCGGCTTGGGAGGCTTCGGAGCCTTCACCACCTTCGGCTTGGCCGCACGACGCTTGGCCCGAGCATCCTTGAGACGAGCCAGCCGCACACGCTTGGCAGTCTCTTCGGTCATCCGGACGTGGTGCAGATCGCTCGTAGCCACCCACCGCACATCACCATCCGGCTTGCCATTCTCATCCACCGTATGGATCACCACCACCTGCTTGCCAGAATGCTTGGCGTAAACCTCATCCGGCACCTTGCGATTGCCGAGCTTGGCCACCTTGTTCTTCGGATCGACGTAGAGCAGAGTCCCCTCCACAATCGCAGCCTTCGGATGCTTCTTGCGAATATCATCCTCAGACAGACGCTTGGGGGTGGCAGGAGCCTTGGGAGCCTTGGGCGGCTTGGCAGACTTAACGATCTTCGTGGTCATGGAATCTTCCTCAGGGTTTGTTGTTCTTGGTTCATCAATTTATAACACAACCAATCGCAGCGTTAACTAGTTACCCCTTAAAGCTTGCCGCAAACGGGGTAATAAGCTTGGCTTCTTCTGCCTTCTCATAGGCCAACTTGATATCCGGATCGATGAAGCGACCCTCATGCATGACCTTGGTAGGAACCAACGTCTGCTCCACTTCGAAATACTTGGCGAAATTGTCAGCACCAACCGCCTTGACCAAAGTCTCGATGATGCCCTTCTCAGCCAAAGCAGCAGCGCTCAGACTGATACTCATCTTCTTGTCGAAACACTTGGTGAAATTCTCACCAAAAGCCTTCTTGAGCCCCTCTTCCGAAGTCTGACGATTGATCTTGCAATACTGGCACTTGGCCAGATCAATGCTCAAAGAACCAGTAGGAATCACCAGCTTAACCGTGGCCGGGATGGACTGCGTTGACTCCACATGCTCCAGGTGATGCTTCCGTGCGAAAGACAGGATATCGTCCTGGCTCGACACCATCTTGGCCTTCTCCAGATCCACCTGCTTGCTGCTGTTCAGCCAGGTATCGACCTTCTTGATGGTCTTTGCATCGGTCACCGGAATCTCCAGTGCCTTCGACTTGTCCTTGCTGGACTTGGTGGAAGTAGCCGAAGCCAGGATACTTTCAAGATTCATATTTCCCTCAGAGTTAACGGTTGATTGGTTAGTACAACATTTTTTAACAATACACTCATGTCAGTAAATCCCCAAATCGACCTTGGGGATGGTGTCAGTCCCATCCCCCATAATCCCCTTACTTGTCGTCGATTTCCTTGGCATCATCATCCTTGTGAGCATCCTCCTTCGAAGTCAGGAAGAGATCCCGAGGCTGCTCACCATCCTGCAGGGTACCCTCCAGATCATACCCACAAATATCCGACAGCGCACCGCCAACCCAAGCCGAAATCTTCCGACCCTGCTCCGTGTTCGCACGATGCGTGGACATTTCCGAAGCGAAATTGATCAGATCAAGCACCGTGCATTTCACCGGAATCTTCCGGCGCTGCTTCGGAGCCAAACCGTCAAGGCTCACCAGACCATAGATATCCAGCACATCACCAGCCAACTCCCGCAGCTTGGTAGTGACATCAGAATTGTACATCCCAACATCGTTCACCGGACCCTTGTGCAGGCTTGCCATTGCACCACTGGTCAACGTCCGGTACAGACTGTGGAACTCGTCCAGGCTGGCCGGGCTGGTTCCTGCCGACTCCAGACGCTGCCGAATAGCCGAGAAGCCCTCTTCATTGTTGTACGACTCCAGGAACCGGCGGAAGGTCGGGATCGCATCAGAGACAATCTCACCCTCACGAAGCTCAGGACTATTGCCCAGCTGAATGCTCGACTTGAACGCCTTGGCATAGCCGATCATGCCATTGCTGCACACCTGACGAAGAATGCTCAGGTAGGCCGAAGGCAGACCGAAACCATCGATCGGCGTATCGATCACAAACCGGTTCACCATCTGATCACCCTGGACCGAGAATGGAGAATCACCAAGGCGAGAAGGCTTGTGCATCGAACGCACCATACCATCATGGTAGGTGATCAGGCTTGGATCGATGCCCTGATCCATCATTTCCATCAGCAGGTCATCAGACCGAATGAAGCTCTTGGACGGCTTGACCACACCAAGGGCAGTATGGCTACCATCCTTGTTTTCCTGCATCGCCACACGCACCACATCACCGAATCCACGGCTGATGATGCGATCGATCACCTCAGCCGGATCGAAGAACTTGTACATGTTGGCCGAGAAGCCGTAGAGGCTGGCAAGACTGGAAGAGAAGCGCTCGGTATAGATTACCGGCTCACCCTCAACCTCCAGATTCTGAACCTTCCGCTTCTGATTCTTTGCCGACTCGGCAAGGGAGATCTTCACGTCATTCAAATTGACGTTCTTGTAATCGACCACAGGGATCGAAACGTTTTCAAGGATGGTCTTGGGATCGTTCTGCATGGTATTCTCGTGGGGTTGAGTTGGTTGCTGAAATTTTATAACAGGGATCCGGTAATTGTAAAGTATTATAGGGATACTTCAGTAATTACCGGATCCCTTAAATACTTCCCTAATCTATCAGCGCCAACGATGAACGTGATTAATTTGCTTGTTCTTGAGATAATTGAGACTCTCATAGTCAATATCGGCCTTGATAACCCTCTGGATCATCATATTGCTCATCATCCGAACCATTTCAGATGCACCAATACTACGCCACACCCCATTCTGCTGGACATACTGATGGTGAGGCTTTGCCACACGGGCAAAAGGATAACTGGTCTTGACAGACTGAACAATATTGGCGAACGGCTTGGAGTGGTGCTTCCGCAGAACCCGGCCAGCCATCTGCATCGTTGGACCCCTGTTGGCACTATCACGTACCCACACAGTCCGCAGATCTGGACAGTCAAAACCCTCAGTCAGTACCGACATATTGATCAGAACATCGATTTCACCAGCTTCGAAGGCATCAATCTGAGCATACCTATCAGTAGCACTAGTCACGATATCACAACGAATACCAGCGCTACGCAGGATGGCTGCACAGTCGAAACATTCCTGATAGGTCAGGAAAAACATCAAGGACTTGCCCCACTTTGGAACATCAGCCAAATATGCGCTGGCCACAGAGGCAGGGGTGAACTCATTCAGCATGAACTGATCAAATTGGCTGAGATACCCATCCGAAATGAGATTGTGATATCCCGCATCCTGCAAGGTCAATTCAAAGCAGAGCTTCACCCGGTCAGTACGAAGCGGGGTAGCGCTCAAACCAAGATACAGTAAAGGATTCAACTTATTATGGATACTGTGAGCGCTATCCGCACCATCATGATGCGCCTCGTCCAACATGATAACCAGTTTCTTATACTGGCTCAATTCATCCATCGGATCCTTATCGAACATCGAGACATAGTGCACATTCGGGCACTTGATTAACAGATTATTCTCGATTTCAGCCTGCTTAAGCAGATTACGACGCATCGCCACCCATGCGATACCAACTTCATTCGGTTCACACTTCATGATTTCAGGAGCATTCTCCACCACATTCTTAAGAACCTTGAACCCCATCACAGTCTTGCCACTACCAGTAGGACTAACAATAAGCTGACTCTTCACACCAGCACGCCAATTGACATCACTCTTGGTAATAATACGGCTCTGATACGGACGATCTTCAAAGACTTTAGTCATGGCTCGTTGGTTCCTCTACTATTTAGTAGCAGGTAACAGCGGATTAGAAAGGGAGATCCGAAGGCTTGATAGCCTCGACCTCAACCTTAGGAGGCACAAACCCCTTTGGACATATCACGATGTACTGCGCATCATCGATATAATATGGTGGAATGCTCTCCATAGCCTCTGAATATGACGATTCAGAATTGCAGTAGGTATATGTACCTCCATCATTACGAGCGGCAACTATAAAGGGTTTGTCATTCATACCCTTTTATAGCATAATGATGGAATCTAGTAATTCTTTACTAAATCCTTGATAGTCTTAAGTATTACTGCAGCCTTGTCATTGATCTGGCTCATGATCGGACCACCAGAAATCTTCAAATCACCATCCTTAGACACTCTAAAACTAAGTGAAGCATCAGTAGTCTTAGTAATCCATTCAATCTTGATTTCAGAATATGCCATACCAAGCTCATGAATCAATTGAGCCACATTAAGCAAATCCTTCTTATTTTCAATCTTGATATTATAATAATATCTCATAAAATCACCATCTTCACTATGAACATCAGGTTCACAGCGTTCAACATTGTGCTTCCAATCTGGACGAAAACCAATCCAAGACCATCTATCAACAACTTGTAACCAGTCCTTATTCTCCTCATCAAAGCATTCAAGGATAACGTGCGTGATGCTCATGGGTACTCCGGGAATTTTATAGCGACCTTGATTGACTCTTCAATATGTTCAGGCTTTAAACCAATGGCCAAGGCATATTTAGCTATCATACCAATATATCTAATGACTTCCTGACGATGACGTGGAATTAAACCACCCATATCACTACTTTTAGTGCTATCCCAATTAAACTTGAAATGGCGTTCAACCAGCATGATTTCATGTCGTGTGCCTTCAAGATTGCGAATTGATGGCATAGGAGGTAAACCACTGCCATCATCAGACCTTACATCATAAGCCTAATATGGTCTGTTACCATAAACATCCTTGAACCTAATTCCAGGTAAATCAACATGGCAATAGGTGACAGATTCTTCGGGTTTGAATGTCACAGGATTTCATCCTTCGCAGCTTGGTATTCTTTCCACCACGAATTATCACCCTTATTCACTGCACATAAGGTTGAATGAATATTCTTGTGGATAGAATTGGTAAAATTTTCATCATGATACTGATTGTTGACGTGAGTAACTTCGTGACAGGCAATCAGCAGCATCTCGTTAAATACTGCCATATGATTGCTTGAGTCCATCCATGTCAGCAAAGGATTCAGCAAAAAGGTATTGATACCCTCCAAACGCTGATGAGTAGCATATACCTTATCATCCTTATCAAGAACCCAACCAATTCTATAGTCCACACGAATATTATTGGCTTCCATCACCAGTTTAACACAATGCTTCCACATTTTGGCCAGCTTGATATAGCTCTTGCTCATCTTCCTTGGATTCAAATGTTCAGGAATCTTATCAAACCCCTTACCACGCACATGGATAATAAAATCTGCATAATGATCACAGATCATATCATCTATCTTCCTCAAAGCTTCATCAATATCATCCTTCAACATATTCAAATCGCTAGCAACCTCCTTGGCTTTATCCATCATCCGATCACGGATAACCGCACGTGAAGCATCCGGATCAGTCGTCTTGATCGCCTCCATCGTATTCTTAAGGCTAACAGCCATGGATAAAGCAGCAGACTTATCAAAAGCCGCATCCGAAAAAACCCGATCAATCTCGACCGGTTCGAAATTACGATTCTTACCCTTCCATTCCATCTTAAGACCATAAGCCTTACCATAATTCTCCTTCTCCATTACAATCTCATTAACAATCTTACCAACCTTCTCCGTATACTGCCAAGTAAAACCGTCACGATTCACAGTCAGAATATCAGTGCTTGGCTTGGTCAATTCAATGGCCACCTGAGTCTTACCAGACCCAACGTAAGCCTCAAACATCAAAATACCCTTAATACGAACCCAAGCATAACCACCAGCATAAATATCCTCATGGCATAAAACATTACACCAATCCTTAGGCTCGCCAGCCTCCCAACCAGTGAACTGAGGCTTTATCTCATTATTGTCGAAAAAGATCTTACACGAAGGATTGCACTTACAAAAGAAAGCCTCAATCTCAGTCCGAAATTCTGACGTATTGAGCTTATAATCCTCATGGAAAGTAAGATCGATCAACGTGCCATCAGATGGTAACGCAATTTCATTGAATTCATAATCAAGCTGAGCACCGAGCACACACGTGCTCACGCCATCCTTACAAGTAACAACCTTGTAGGCACCATGCTGAAACAGAATAATTTCCTTGGCAGCACCAAAACCACCAATACTATTTGGACCCTTAAAGGTTCCACTCATGGTAAGCAGAGCCTTGACCAAAATATCCTTAGTCATACCGCAGCCATTATCAAGGCATGTCAAATGCCATTCACCATCAACATGTTCTAAATTGAACTTAACCACAGTCGATCCAGCATCAACAGCATTCTGCAGAAGTTCACGCACCAAAGCCACATCCGGACGATTGTAGTGACGACGAACGCTCTGCGTGAAATGCGAAGCTGGAATGGCGACTTGCGGCATGTGTAATTCCTCCGATCTTTTATAGCAGATCAGATAGAATATTTAACTAACCGCCAGTTAGGCTTACTACCTCATTTGGTGAACAAGCAATTGCACCAAATCCAAAATCTACCCAATAATAACCATCTGCAACATCCTCAACATCTCCAACATCTCCACGTTTGGCAGAACAATCAACCTTAGCCAACGGAGAATCTACAATATTGCAAATTGCCCGAACCCTATTCGGAGTAGATTCAAACAAGCTTGAAATGTTCAAGTAACTTAACTCCAAAATAAGCTACTGCAAAAAATAACACCAATAGACCTATTACACCAATTATATAACCGTACCATTTTGGTTGCATTACTTAACCTCTTCATCAAGCTTTCTGAAATTTTCAACCAGCGACTTATGCCCAACCCCACCATTATCAAGGTTGGCACACAGAAGACGAGCAGCCTGCAAAACCTCTTCCATAACCTTAATCTTTTCATCCCTTGTATAGCAACACTCAGCATTGTGATTTTTCTGCTCTTCTAATGAATTCTGCTCCCGATTCCTGGCTTCACATTGCGCCTTTAACTCTTTGTTCTCCCTACGACATGCAATCAGCTTCTCGCTCAGATCATGAGCCTCAGTATTGAGATTATCAGCCCGAACCTTCTCCCTCTGAGCCTCACTACGCTGATGCTGTTGAGATTTTGAATTAAACTCCCTCATTTCAATTTCAGCAGCCAATTTTACTTCAAGATCAGCCTTCTGCTCATCAGCCCAAGCCTGAGCATAACTCGTAATCGCATTCTCCAAATCCCAACGGATTTTATTTGCAATTTGCTTATCACCAGAGAAAGCATGAGCATAGGCATCGGCAGCAACCAGAACGTCATCATATTTGATATTGGTCATTTGATCCTCACTAGGTTTGTTAATTATTTATTGCAAACAAATACATACATTTAACTATGTAACATCTCGATCACGTGCACGCTCATGTGCATCCTCCATCTCATTCATAACAGCCTGATTACGACCCCTGTTACCACGACCCCTATTACCACGATCAATCGCCACCACATTACTAATATCCTCAACCGAAAAACCAGCAATACGCAGCGCACCATCAAAAGTAGAAGTCCTCTCCACCTTATGATGCTCAAAAGTGAAATCAGTAACACCACGCTTATTCTTCAAAACAGACAAAAGACCCAAACGATCCACCCTCACACCACAAATAATCCAAAACTCATCATCAACCACAGTCCCAACCATCGCAATAAACTCCCTCCCCTCACTCCTAACCAGTTTAAGCTTCAACCAATTCAAAATCAAATGATTCTGATACCGAATCAATTTTGCACCATCACGCAAATCAGGAATAAGACTATTGATCCAATCCCCAAGATCCTCCCTACTGAACTTACAAACCGCAATACCAAAGTTACGGTTATTATGCCAATTGGTAAAAGTGTTTACCGCAAGGGTAAGCTCTTCCTCATTCCAATCAGTAAAGCTCTTAGAAAGGTCCATGGCTTTTTATAACATGAATAACGTAATGTATAAATCATCATTAAAATCAATTTCACCAGTATTACGACTTAAAACAACAACCACCTTGCCATCAAATTTGGCTTTAACTAATTTCTTCAATTTCTGAAATTCAGTCTTTCTACCAGGTCTACTGCCATATTCTTTTAATGATACAGCAAAAGCTTCATAACCATCAACTTTGCCAATGTCTTTTATCGAAGTAAACCCACAATCCTTAGCTAAATTCTGAATAGTTTCTTTCATGGCTTTTTATAACAAATTAATTGTTATGTTCAATACTACGAACCATCCCAGAAATATCCTCACTACTCAACCAAACAACATCTTCATCAGCCAAATCAATTCCAGTTATACAATCAGGACTAATTTCACCGCTCTTAACCGCATCCATCACTTCCTTCCGTGGACTATCAGCAGCATAATTGATAATAGTCTTACCAACTAACGCCATACCATATGGCATCATCGCCACCAAATCAGAAGTGCTAACATAGCAAATATTGTTACTGTCCTTCACAAGAAAAAGACTACCATCCTTATTGGTAGCCAAAATGCTCCAATCGCCATCATAACTGTCATTGAACTTACCAACAGCCTTCAAATAATCAGTAGTTTTCATACCATTTTGTAACAGAACAAAACACCCAAATAACAACCCTAAAGTCTACATAAATACTTCTTCTTAGCCTCAACTACCTCCTCATCACTAAGATCACCATTACAAATACACTCACCATCAACAAACTGAGCATACGGATAACACTTCTTTAACTTCTTAGCCTCATCCTCAGTAACCTCCCAAACCTTACTAATCACACCACCCTTAAAAGCCCTAAAATATTTCATTAGTTATTAATTAATTACCTTAACCAGATTACTAATTACCATGCGACAACTCCCTAATCTGCTCCTCATCCTCCTCTGCAGTAGTATTATCCACCCCCAAGAAACTAGCGATAATCAAAACAACCATCAAAATACCATAAACACCACCAATCACACCAAGAATAACCCACATAAATTAACTTTGAGGAAATTTAAAATGACTACAGATAGCATGCGACCCCAGGCCAAGGTGGGTAAGAATCAAGGAAGTAGTCACCTTCGGGACCTTGATCCGCTCCTTTCTCGATCCCTGGAAATCGAAATAACGCCTCCCAAGAGGCAAAAACATGGCCTCCAGATTAATTCAAGTTGCCAAACAGGCAACAATATCACCATCAGCCCCAATCAACCTATTTATAAAGAACCTAAAACGCTCCCTAACACCAACAGGAGCATCATCCCTAACAATCCAATCATCAATAAGCTTCAAATCACTCTCACTCAAATAATCAGTGCTCCAACCAAAAACCTTACCCTCATAAGCACACTCCAACAACGCAACCTCCCTAGCAGTATAAAACCTAATAAAATCAGAAACCACACCAGGCTCAATAGTAGGCACCTCCCTAGGACCCCACCTAGTAGGACCAATAAAAACCAACAGCATACTGCCCAAAAGATCAGCCTTAAAACAAAACGGATCAATAACCTTAATATAATCCCCAATCATAGGAACTATAACACCCTCCCTAAAATAATGATTAACCCGACCCCAAAGTTCAATTTTATTCATACCATTTAATAACAAACAAAAACCACCAAATTAATACGCACAAGTTGCCAACCTGGAAACCACCCTATCCCTACGCCAAACAGAAAACCTCAAATCCTCAACCTGAATATGATTAGCCAACCAATCACTAATATTACTAACCAACCTACTAAACTCCAAATCAGTACCCTCAACTACCATATTCTCACACAAAGTCCTAAAATCATCATGTAAATCATGATGCCTACCCACATCAGGATAACCCTCAGCACGCATCAACCCCTCCTCAGAATAAAAATGCTCCATAGCATATAACAACAACGCCTTAGCACCAGCCGCAACCTCCAACTTAGACCTATAACCATCAAACTGCCCCAACAATTTAACCAAATATTGATGCTGCCTATCCAAAACACCATCATCAATAACAGGAAGTTCCATTGATTACCTTTGTCTACAAAATAATAAACCTACATACGCACAAGTTGCCCACATGGAAACCAATAATCATTGCCAACTTGGCAAAACCTTTATAATAACCAAATTCATGTTATAAAAACCACATGGGCCTACCAAATAAAATCCCCGAAAACGAAGTAGAAAACATCCTAAGCATCTATTGGCAAATGCTAACCCAAATAGAAGGTAATTGCGACCCAAAGAAAGACATCCTAGATAAACACCTAGTAGAAGGAGCCTACAAAGTCCTAAACCGAGTAGGATCCAAAACTGACTCCCCATGGTGCAAATTCCGTCCACGCTGGCTAACAGAACCTCCAAAATAGTTCCCTTCATATTTAAGTTACAATTTGCACATTTTGAAGGTGTTTAACCCCGGCAAAAGCTACCTATCTAGGTCACAATTTGCACATTAAAGGTTTCAAATGAAAATCATAAACCAATTCGATGCCAGTCTAAAAGCTCTAAAAGACCTGCGCGACAGAGTAAACTGCAACGAAAATGATCTAGAAAAAAGTGATAAAATTATTATAAATCAGAATGATACAATAATTAAACAAGGTAAGGTCATAAAAGAATTAAAAACTATCTTACGAGATTCATTAAATGGAATGGACTGTGATTTAATAGCCACCAACGGTGATATAATAGACGGGCTATTGTTAACAAGAGAATTCGTAAAGCGTATAAAAGCAGCAATTTGAATTTTTAAATGTTTTCCGCAAAGCCGGAATTAGGTTAAACCTTTCAAGAAATAGTTCAAACGATATTTTGTGCGCGACAGGAGGCTTATTCGAAGTAGGGAGAGATCGGTTAATATTAATGACGAAATCGATTTTATCCTTGCGGAGGAGCTTCTCAAAAGACGAAATCCAAGCCCCGGCTTTTAAGCTGGGGCTTTTTTCTTTATATAGCTTCTCAATAAAGGTCAAAAAATCTAATTCA
>ERZ1292623.1920-Hain-H51-01um-R1-1920-length-19301-cov-7_pt1 | contig 19301 bp, 20 predicted proteins | sample MGYA00564398_ERZ1292623 | MGnify/ENA primary metagenome ERZ1292623 (study PRJEB36523, sample SAMEA6512633) | groundwater metagenome | collected 2019-01-07 | study: AquaDiva: Metagenomics assemblies of 32 groundwater samples | reverse complement strand
GTTAAATTTTCGACTCAAGTAGCAAACTTGGGAGGACATTTAATAAACAACTTTGCAAATCTGTATACGGTACGAAAGATTCTTGAAATTCTAAATTTAAAGAGCGCATCAACTATAGAGAAGTATATAAAATATCTGGAAGAAGCATATCTCATATTTTCCCTGCTCCGGTATTCGCCAAAATCTATACAACGGATAAAATCCCCCCGAAAAGTGTATGCAGTCGATAATGGTTTTGTAACCGCAAAAGCAATTCAGCATTCGCCGGATAAAGGCAAATTGATGGAGAATCTTGTTTTTACCGAATTAGTGAAGCGTGGCATGAAGCCAAACCGGGAACTGTTTTATTACAAAACCCGCAATGACCGGGAGGTTGATTTTGTTTTGAAAAAAGGAATAGAAGTTACAGAACTCGTGCAAGTTTGTTACGAAGCAATAAACTCAGATGTCGAACAGAGAGAAACAAAAGCATTGCTTGAAGCAAGTGGCGAATTAAAAGTAGAAAAACTCACCATACTTACCTGGGATGAAAAGCGAGAGATAAAAAAGGACGACAAAGTGATACAGCTTATACCGCTTTGGGAATGGTTGCTTGAGGAAACTCACAAATAATTTTATACCAAAATCATTACTGTTGATAACTTCCCTTTTAAATAATGGTATTATTAATATATGAAAAAAGAAAAAAATATAACAATATTACTTCGTTTAGTAATGGGTTTTATCTTTATTTGGGCGTTTTTTGATAAAGTCTTTGGTTTAGGTTTTGATACGACGGCAGAAAAGGCATGGATATATGGAGGATCGCCTACTTATGGCTTTCTAAAATTCGCTGTGAAAGGTCCTTGGTCTGATATTTTCCATAGTTTAGCTGGTATAGCTGTGGTAGATTGGCTATTTATGCTTGGATTGTTCTTCGTTGGCGTCACTCTTATTTTTAATAAATATGTAAAATGGGGATGTCTCGCAGGTAGTATAATGCTTTTATTTATGTATCTAGCCTTGCTTCTTCCAGAACATAATCCGATTATCGATGAGCATATAGTATATATTTTGGTACTAGCACTTATTGCAGTTAAACAAAATGGGCGGACATGAAATCATACGCATCACGTACACATAAAGAAATGAAGGATGTTCTTATGAGTCCAGATTCTCCTGGACCAGAATTGCATTACTATATGATCCGTGGTGGCACTCATAAGACAAATATCACAGTCTGGGAAAGTGGCACTATAGGAAATGAATACATAAAGACATATGGACATTATCATGTAGGAGATCTAGAAGAGACTTATACCGTCCTTCAGGGAGAAGGTATTATTATTCTTCAAGGAAAAATAGTCGATGATAGTGTAAAGACTTTCAAGGCAATAAAAGTAAAAGCTGGTGATAAAGTCCATATTCCGAAAAACACTGGGCACTTAGCAATAAATATTGGGAAAACATGGTTTGTAACTTCAGATGATAGTCCTGTAAATTTCGAAGAAAAAGATCCTATTTCCCTTCCCGGACACGCTGATTATGAACCATTCAAGAGAATGCACGGTGTAGCGTATTATGTCATAGAGAAAGATGGTAAGCCAGAATTAGTAAGAAATCCTAATTATAAGAATGTGCCGGAGGTGGAGATAGAATAAGGAGAAAAATAAAATCTAAAACATTAAGTCAGTTCCATGCTTTCGATTTGTATTATCTATTGAACCATTCTTTATCATTTCTTCATCCAATTCTCTTATACGATCTTTCAACATTGAAGCTCTATGGTATTCTTCAGAACTGGCAGCAGATTTCATTTGCTCTCTAAGAACCTTGATCATATCTTCATATTCTTCTTTTGTAACAAACATTTTCTCTTTTTCTTCAAGACGCTCTCTCACCTCTTCGTTTTCGGAACGAGATAATTCATCTACTATTCCCGTTCTCTGCCATTCAAAACCAGTAAAAAGTATAAGTCGATATAGCTCAGCTCCTTTTGCCTTATCTTCCTTGGTTGCAAGAGTCGATTCTTGAATGACTCTATTGAGGTCGAAGGCTCCCCTTTCGATCATTTCCAGACTCCACCATGGACGTGCCGATGCCCACCAATATTGATCAGAATGTAATGAATGATCTAGAATTTCTCTGGATTTCTGTTTTTGATCTTTATGGACAATGTCTATAGCTAGATTTGTAAGTTGCCATTGAAATTTCTGTATCTGATTTTCTGGATTATTCCATCGCCGAAAGGGTTCATTTATTTCAAAATCTCTTGGAACTGAAGCCCATGTAGATGGTCTTGGTTCGATTTTTTCTTTTTTAAATCCAAGGTCAAGAATATCAATAAGAGAGATGGGATCAATTTTCGGATAATTTAATAGATCAAATAATAATTTCTCCAAACCCGGACGATGATGTCCGAAGGTTTCACCATCCATACCAGTAATCGTATATTCATTTTTATCAAATCTTGATTCTAGAAATCTTAAGATTCCGGGCAGAGTAGAAATCTGTGAAGCAGAAAGTATTTTAAAAGAAAAATTGCGCTCTCTGAAAAATATATAAAATTCTTTTAAACCTTCTATTTCATATATAGTGTCACGAGCAGGGTGTTTACCATCAGGAAAAGATAATTCATCTACAATAATATATTTATATCCCATTTTTTGGGCAATTGTAGCAATCTTCTTAGAATATGCCATTTCGGGAGAGAAAAAACCTCCCTTTTTCCAATTAGAGCCGAAATATTTATTTAAACCTTCTTCATTGAGTCTTATTTGACGTTCTATTTCACTCTCTGGAAGAAGAGGTAGGAATGCATGATATTTAGCACTACCTGTAAGCTCGATATTACCACTATCAACAAGTTCCTTAATATCTTCTAATACATCTGTAGCATTATTTTGTTCAAGCAATTCACATAAAACACTGTTTATATTGAGTGTGATCTTAGCTCTTGGAATATTTTTGAGCCCTGTAAAGATCTTTCTGTATGATTCATCGGCAATTCTGCGAACCCACATTGGTTTCTGGGTTGGAGGCTGATAAATATGTAGAAAATTTGCCCATTTCATAGATTATTTATCATAATTAAATCCTATCATGAATTCCTATTGCCTGATTAAAAAGATTTTCATACTTCTTTGCAGAATTAATCCATGAAAAATCCTTAGACATTACTCTCTCTTGTAATAATCTCCATTTTGATCTATCTCTGAAGTTTTCGAAAGCACGAATAAGGGCAATCATAAGTGATGATGAATCAAATTTTTCAAAAACGAAACCAGTGCCAGTGCTTTTATCTGGATTATAATCTTCTACACTATCCGCGAGACCTCCCGTTTTTCGAACTATAGGAATAGTGCCCATTCTCATTGCTTCCATTTGAATAAGGCCACATGGTTCAAATCTAGAAGGTACTATAGTCACATCAGAACCAGCAAAAACAATATGAGGTAGAATAGAATCAAACTTCAAATGTGTAGCAACCTTATCTGGAAATCTTGTTTCAAGATCATGGAAAAATTCCATAATATCTGATTCACCTTCTCCCACTACGACCATTTGCAATGGTAACTCTTCTAGAAGAGTATGCATGATTGGAAAAAGTAAATCCAAGCCTTTTTGTTTTGAAAGACGTCCAATATAGGACAATACAAAAGCATCTTTTTTAATAGGTAAACCAAACCTTTCTTGTAAAATCTTTTTATTCTCCTCTCTTTTGTCAAGACTTGAAATGCTATATTTTTTCGTAAGGTAAAGATCAGTCTCTGGATTCCAAATATTATAGTCAATACCATTCAATATTCCAGAAACTACAGCTTTTCTTTCGCGCAAAAGTTCATCTAGGAGTTCACCGTAATCTTTAGTCATAATTTCTCTAGCGTAATTTGGTGATACAGTATTTATTACATCAGCATACATAATACCTCTACGCATCCAATTTATCTTCGACAGTCTCTGATTGAAAAAACCAGGAATCGGTGAATGTCCATCATCATAATCCATTTCAGAAATAAAACGATGATCATACATTGCTTGATAAAAGAGATTATGGATACTGAAGACTGTAGCTATTTTCGATAAAATAGGATCATTTGCATATTCAGTCTTTAAATAATTAGAAATAATACCTGTCTGCCAATCACAAGAAACGATAATATCCGGAATCCAAGACTTTGACTCCCTTATAAACTCAAGAGCTCCACGACATAGAAGTGCCCAGCGTATAGTATCATCAGCATAACCATAAACATTCGCTCTTTGTTCATAATATTCCTGATTTTCAAGAAAATAAGTAGTGACAACTGTTTCAGAATTTGGAGATGGGTCACAACGTTTAATATTACACACTAAATGTGCTGGACCTTCAACATTTCCTGTAGGAACCTGCAATTCCTTATATTCCACTTGTAGATTATGCAATTTCTCATCTATAGAAAGATACCGAGGCATAAGTACACGTGCATCATGACCGAGTTCGGCTAAAGCCTTAGGAAGAGAATACATAACAGACCCCAAACCTCCCACTTTAGCAAAAGGGGCTGCTTCAGTAGCAATAAAGAGAACCTTAAGAGACCTCTTTTTTTTAAAAATTCCCATGTGGTAATTCTAGCAGATTATTATAGAATGTCCAAATCAAATTAAGTACAATTTCTTCAAATAATCATCAATCATGCGACTAGTAGTATAGTTCTCTTCTATCATTTTCATCGTCGATTTCATATATTTAATCCATTTTAATGGCAAATCCCCATCATTTCTTTCGTAAAAAAGCCATGGAATATCATTTTCAAGACAATTATACATATTAGAAACAGGATTTTCTTCAGAAATAATCCAGCCTCTTCCATTCCAATTCACTTCATCTACCCAACCATCAGAAATGCTACATTGCAATACGCCATTCAAACCTGCCTTTATTCCACTTGTACCACAACCCTCCTTTCCTCTTTCAGGAGTATTAAGCCATACATCAGCACCTTTAATTAATAGATTAGCAATTTCTATAGAATAATCTGGAATGTAAACAATTTTACATTTGAAAGGTGAAGTCTTAGTCCAAGAAATAATTTTTCCCAATGTATCCTGACCCAATTTATCCAAAGGATGTGCTTTACCAGAAATTACAAATTGTATCGGTGTTTTATTATTTGAAACAATTTTCTCAAGCCTATCAAGATCAGAAAAAAGGAGTAATGGTCTTTTATAAGCAACGAAACGTCTAGCCCATACTACAGTACAGACATTAGGATCCATATTTTCTCCTGTTTTTTCTTTTATAAAAGAAATAAGATTTGATCTTAAGGTATTTTTAATATTCCAAATATCTTTATCTTGCATTTCATCTTCAGGATTTTCCCATTCTTCCGCTTGCCATCTTTTCCTATACACGCCATTTGTAATTGGAAAAAGAGTGCTATCTGGATGTATTTTCTTTTCAAAGACTGTGTGTATGGTACTTACACCATTTTTCCTAATAGAAGCATTCATAAGGAATTTCGTAGTAGAGAATATATCAATATCCCTTTCATACAAACCCATTTCAAATATTTTATTTGAATCAATCTTCGAAATCTCGCAATATGGCTTTACATATTTATTAAAATCTTCTTTGGGTATAAGGATTCCAGCATCAGAAAGAATAGTATGTTTCGTAGCTACTATCCTATCCTTTTGATCATTTCTTTCGGCAATTATTGCTAAAGCAGTGAAAGCGGTATGTCCTTCATTCAAATGATATATGATTGGATTTTCATTCAATATTTTCAATAGACGCACACTACCAATCCCAAGTATCATTTGTTGTTTCAAACGAATATAAAAATGAGAATCATAAAGACGAGTCGAAATAGATCTATTTTCTTCTGAATTTTCTGGTAGATTTGTATCAAAAAGCATTAGACGAACACTTTCTCTAAATATCTTCTGCCAGATTTTCACTTTTATAATTTCATTTGAAATAGGAATATCGATTGTCATCATATTGCCTTTATCATCAGTTATTAAAGAAAAATGATCAGAAATATCGCCAGATACACTACTACCATAATGAAGACCGAAGGCAATGATGGGTACATTCTGATCTGCTGCTTCTAGAAGATAGTCCCCAGCCAGAATACCGAGCCCTCCAGCATATGTATGTGAATCATTGTCCATGGCATATTCCATACAGAAAAAAGCTATTAGATCAGTAGATTTTCCACTTTTTTTTTCGAGATCTTCTACCATTTTTTTAATTATTTCTTCTGTTTCCTTTGGAGATTTTATTTGAATACATTTTACCCCGGATTTGCGTACTGGAGCGTCATTACCTTCTTTAAAAAGAGAGTCACCAATAAAGATTACTTCATTGGGTTTTAAATTTTTTAATTTTAATATTTCAATAATTCCAAATGATTTATCTATACCTTTCTTAGTGATATCGATAGAAGATCTACCACCTATAGATACTTTAAAGTCAGGAAGTAATTTCTGAAGTTCTAAAACAATTTTCTTACGCTTATGATGATCAGGATCATAAATTTTTTTTACTTCTGTTGGAGCATCTATTCCTATTGGCGAATATGTTATCTGTCCCCCCTTATCTTCTGTTATTAGTTTAGATGAAATTTCTGACTTTTCTATATCTTTGACTTGTTCAATAGCATTATAAATACATTTTTTTTCATCATTATTTAAATCATATTTATATATTTCCTGCCATTCACCTTTTTTGTTTTGGAAACACTGAGTACCACTTTGTGGAAGTAAAATAAGATGATCGAGTCTTGCTGATTTTGGTAATTCTGAAAGTACTTGGAAATCGCATTTTTCAAATGTTTCTCCTGAAATAATTGCAATATTTTTCTTTTCAAGAAGTTTATTGAAAGCAATAGTCATACTAGATGATATCTTGCTTTTACTTTCGGAAAGTGTGTTATCTAGATCAAATATAACTAATTTTGTCATAATCATATAATAACATTTATCTTACTAAGATTTCATCTTTTTATTATTGTTTTACTTCTTTTAAGAATTTCATAATAAGCTTTTCTGTATCTATCTCCCTCTGCCCAAATTCCGAGCGAAGTATGATGATGGCTATATTGTGAGTAGTCGAGTCTGAAGTATATTCAAAGAGTGAAATCATGCTTTCCTTGGCTTCATTTGTGCGTCCAGTCTTACCGCCGAGAAAATGACTATAGAATACATATGGATTTATGGATACAAAATGATGAAATTGATGTTTGGCCGTAGTACTAGCCATATTTGCTGTTGTGGTGGCTAGATCAAATGTCTTTTGCTTTGTGACTTCAAGAAGAGATGCTTCACTTTCGAATAGATATTTAGAAAGTATAAATAAATCTTTCACATTTGAGACATTTTGAGAACTTAGACCTGTGGCATCATTGAATCTTGTCGAGATCATCCCTAATTCTTTAGCAAATTGATTCATTTGTATAATAAAACGACTATATCCATATGATTCTGCTAGGGCTTCGGCCGCATCATTACTAGATTCCATAAGTAGTGGGTAGAAAAGCTCTTTCACTGTAAATACTTCATCCTTTACTAGATGACCTGCATCCCCTTCTGTTTTCAATATTTCCTCTGTAATATTTACAGTCTTTTCTGGATCAAGAATATGTTCAGCTATAAGCGCTGTAAAAAGCTTACTTAAAGAAGCAATCGGGAGAACTTTACTTGAATTATATTGAAGATAGACCTTATTAGTATCAAGATCCCCTATCATATAAGCCTCTGCTGATATATCATCTGGATCTTTTACAACTGGACTATTGACTGAAGTTTTCGTCTTTTTTGGAATATTTTGACTTGTATTATCTTCTTGTAAAAAGATATCCTTATCCATTTCCAAACTTATTCTAGGATCGGTTTCTTCTCTTTGAACCATTTCTGTATTTATAATCTTATTCCTAAGATTATATGTAAGTGCAATTATTAGTATGATAATTGAAAAAATTAAAATATATCTACTTTTATTCATTTATCATAATTATAATCGAAATACACTATCTAGTCACGGAGAGATTCTGAGTGATTTCTCCATTTGCACTGATTATTATGCGACCCAATGTATCTTGATACATAGAATATTCAGTATCATATTCTGTATTATTAACAAATTTAGCTCCAGAAGCACTAGGATCAAAAGGTAAAGAAGAAATATATGTAGGTACAACACATGGAGCAAGATCGAAACCACCTTCTCCACTTTTTATAATTGTACTAACTGTAGGTATATCCAATTTAGAACCATTACATATGAACATTCCTTTATTTTCTGCCAAATTCTGACCTATAGCATTTAATATAGCAGTAATATTGCTAATCCTCTGCGAATCTCTAGCAAGTTTGAATTGTCTCGCTGGATTTATAGCCACTAAAATAACAGCAGCAAGAACGGCTATTATACCTATCACAACTAAAATTTCTATTAAAGTAAAACCTTTTTTAATCTCACACCCATCAATTATTACATTTTTTTGTTTTTGAATCATAAATTAAATTATTAAACTAATAATATACAGAGTGTACTAAAGCGAAATGAAATTCTGATAAAAAAATAATGAATTTTTGATAAAGTTTTTCATTACATCATTATATTAATAACATTTCAAGATGATGGCTGAGAAACCTTTATATTGCAATGTATAAATAGGTTAAAATTCTTATTTTTTTGTAAAATTAAACAAAATTTATCCATATTCATGATATAGTGTATATAAATCATGTTTAAGAATAAAAAACAATATTATTTCGATCATGCTTCTACTACCCCCCTTGATAATAAAGTGCTTTCTTTGATGCTTCCATATTTTTCAAGTGAATTTGGAAATCCTTCGAATCTATATGGGATGGGACGTAATGCTAATAATGCAATTTCTGAAGCTACAAAGACAATAACGAAAATCCTCGGATGTAAAATGAATGAATTTATATATACAGGTTCAGCTACTGAAGCAGATAATTTAGCTATTCTAGGAATTGCGAGAGCAAATAAAGAAAAAGGTAATAGAATTATTATTTCAAAAATAGAACATAAAGGAATTTTGTCCGTATGTGAAACTCTTCGTAAAGAAGGATTTGATATAATCGAAATACCAGTCGAAAAAAATGGATTATTAGAGCTTTCTGTTTTAGAATCTGCAATAAATCCACAAACTATCCTCATTTCAATATCTCATGCGGACAGTGAAACAGGTACAATACAATCAATCTCTAATATTTCAAAAATCATAAAAAGTGTAAGGGAACAAAATAAAAGCGATTTTCCATATTTTCACACTGATGCAAGTCAGACAACAGCATATCTTCCTATTAATGTCGATAATTTAGGAATAGATCTTATGACATTATCTGCGCATAAACTCTGTGGGCCAAAAGGTATTGGTGGGCTCTATATTCGACATGGTACTAGAATAAACCCTATTATTTATGGTGGTGGGCAACAAAATCGACTTCGTTCTGGAACAGAAAATATACCCGGAATAGTCGGTTTTGCTGAAGCTTTATCTATTAATGAAAAAAATAAAAAAACAGAGTTTAAAAGAATAAAAAGGTTAAGAAATATTCTTGAAAGAGGAATTTTCAAAGCTATTTCGAGGGTTGTATTGAATGGACATAAGACTAAACGTTTACCAAATTTCTTAAATATTTCAATTTTGGATATTGAAGGCGAAGCTATGCTTCTTTTTCTTGATGAAATCGGCATTATGGTAAATACTGGTTCAGCATGCAACTCACAAAGTCTAGAACCATCCTATATTCTAATGGCTTTAGGAAATCCATATGAATATATTCATGGTAGTATTCGTTTTACTCTTGGAAAAAGTAATACGATAACAGATATAAAATATGTTTTGAAACATTTGCCAAAAATTGTTGATAAATTGAGAAAAATATCCCCTCTTAATCTTCATTTGAATCAAAAATCCACAATATCGGATCCACGCGCATTTATAGGCAATCAAACGCCTCATTTTCTAAGAAAAAAGAATAAATAATATGAAGAAATCAATTAAAAAAAGCTTAAAGGAAAAACCAGATATAGTAAATAAATATACAGGTGATACATGGGCTTATACAAAAACTGTGAAAGATCATTTCTTTAAGCCAAGGAATCTACTTTGGGAAAAGCCAGAAAATGCAAAATTTGATGCGGAAGGTATTGTCGGCTCCCCTGCCTGTGGAGACGTCATGCGAGTATGGATAAATATAAATCCTAAAAAAGATACTATAACCGCATTTAAGTGGAGAACGTTCGGCTGTGCTTCAGCTATTGCTACGACTTCTATGCTTTCAGTAATGATAACTGAAAAAAAAGGAATGAAAATCGATGATGCATTGAAAATAAGGCCTCAAGATATTATGAAAAGGCTTGGTGGTTTGCCGGATAGAAAAATCCATTGTTCTGTACTTGGTGATAAAGCTTTAAGAGCTGCCATCAATGATTGGTTTAAAAAAACGAATCAGATAGACAGAATTGTTATAGAAGGTACACGAGTAATTGATCCAAATACAAAGGTAACAGAAGCAGATATAGAAGAAGCTGTCTTAGAAGGAGCGATTACACTAGAAGCAGTACAAAAGAGAACAAAAGTGGGTATAGGCTTCCCAGAATGTATTCCAAAAGTAGAAGAATTAATCAGGTTTTTCAGAGAAAAATATTTTGGTCCAGATGAGAAATAAAGTACAAAAAATTTTAAATAAAATTCGACCATATATACAAATGCACGGTGGTGATGTTTTCTTAGTCAATACAAAAAATGGTATCGTTACAATAAAAATCACAGGAACATGTGCATATTGTTCTTTATCAAATATAACGTATAATAATATGCTAAGAGATATACTAAAAGAAGAAATACCAGAATTTAAGAAAATTATTATTAAAACTTAATAACTATTAGAAAATAATATGGCAAATATAAAAGAATATATAAGGAAAAAAGATGGATCAAAAATCAGTAAAATAGTGATTGATAGAGATCTGTGTATTGGAGCAGCTTCATGTATAGCAGTTTCCAATGCCACATATGAATTAGACAATGAAACCAAAGCTGTCGTTATAAACGCTGATGCCATAGACGATGAAACACTTATTATGTCAGCAGAATCTTGCCCTACGAAGGCAATACTTTTATTTGATAAATCTGGCAAACAAATCCTTTCCAAATAAATATGATCGAATCATTTAAGTATCTTATAATCGGTGGCGGTGTGGCAGGAGTTACGGCAGGAGAAACTATTAGACAAAAAGATAAAGAATCCACTATCGCTATAATCAGTGATGAGGTTCATGCTCTATACTCTCGCGTCATGTTGTCAAAACCAAATTTTTTCTTGGGTAAAATCCCCTTTGAACAAATATGGATAAAAGGTGATGAATGGTATAAAAATAATAAAATCACATTTATAAATAAACAAACGGCTATTTCACTTGATAAAGATAATAAAACCATAACTCTTGCAAGTGGTAAGAAAATCTCATATGAGAAACTATTGGTGGCAACAGGAGTACATCCTCGTCCTTGGAAAGTGGTCGGTGGGGATAAAAAAGGGATATATTCATTGCGAACTATAGAAGATGGAAAAGGTATTATGGAAGCAATAAAAACTGCAAAAAGAGCAGTGACTATAGGTGGTGGTTTTATTGGTTTTGAAATGACCGATCTTTTAAAATTGGCGGGGCTCGAAACGACGATTGTACTCCGCGAATCATATTTCTGGGAACCTACACTGGATGAAGCCTCAGGAAAAATGATAGAGCAGGTACTCTTAAAAGCAGGAATTAAAATAATAAAAAATACCGAGGTGATTGAAATTATCGGAAAGGAAAATGTTGAGGGGATTATATTGAAAGATGGTACAAAGATTCCTTGTGAAATGATAGTAGTAGGAATAGGAGTTATTCCTTGTGAAATGAATTGGCTTAAAGAAGCAGGAGTAAATACTAAATGTGGCATTCTAGCAAATGAATTCCTAGAAACTAATATCCCTGATATATGGACTGCGGGAGATATCGCTGAATATAAGGATTTAATACTTGAAGAAAATATACAATTGGGAAATTGGGTAAATGCTCATGAACAAGGACGTATTGCAGGTCTCAATATGCTTGGTAAAAAAACATCATTCAAATTTGTCTCTTTCTATACCACCCAAGGTTTGGGTATAAATATCGCTTTTATTGGCGATTCTCGTCCACTTCCTGATCGAATAGTGATAAAACGTGGTTCTCCAGAAATAAATTCATATACTCGTATCCTTATAGTCGGAAAAGAACTTATCGGTGCTACATTGATAAATAGAACGGGAGAATTGACTACTATTGCTAAACTTATAGAAAATAATGTAGATATTTCAGAAAAACACAAAGAATTGGGTGATATAAATTTTGATCTTAAAAAATTATTATGAAAAATCAAGAAAAAATTAAAATAGGTTGGTTCTCATTCTCTTGTTGTGAGGATAATACAATAGTTATGACTGAGGTAATGAATGATCATTGGCAAGAATGGAAGAAAATATTTGATTTCAGGCATGTTCGTGTTCTAAAATCAAAAAATATTATGGATGAATTTGATATTGCTTTCATAGAAGGAGCTATTGCCTCTCCAGAGCATGAAACTCAAGTTACGGAAATACGGAAAATTTCGAAGAAGCTTGTGGCAGTCGGCGCTTGTGCAGTAGTCGGATTGCCAGCAGGTCAAAGAAATGATTTTACAGAAGATCAAAGGGCTAGTATTGAATTCTTGGTAGAACGTTTCGGAGTCTTACCTAAAGTAAAGAAAGTCAGTGAAGTTGTGAGGGTGGATGTAGAAATCCCAGGATGTCCGATGGATCCAAAAAACTTTTTGGATAAAGTAAATGCATTAGTTGCAGAATTACAATCTAAATAATATATTATGCATAAATTTGATTTATCACTTGATCATATAACGAAAGTAGAAGGTAATGCTTCTTTACACATTTCCGTAGAAGACGATAAGGTTAAAAATGTAAAATTTATAATCGGTGAAAATAAACGTTTCTTCACCGAAGCTATGAAGGGAAAAACAATTTCGGCAATACCTCAGCACCTTTCTCGTATTTGCGGTACATGTTCCAATGCTCACCTTCTCTGCGCCATAGAAGCATGCGAAAATGCTCTCAAGATACAACCCTCGAAACAGACGGAGATTCTACGTTCACTTACTATGCATGGACTTATTATTCGTGATCATGCTTTACATTTATATCTATTCTGCATTCCAGATATTTTCAATGTAGATGCATTTCTTGATTTAGATGAAAATGATCCAATACAACATCAAATTTTGCATGATGGTTTCGATATAAAATCAGCTGGAAATTATTTGGCAACTCTAATCGCCGGAAGAAGTGTACATGCAATATACCCTGTCGTAGGGGGTTATCTACATTTTCCAGACCAAGCAGGTGTGGATGAAGCAATAGAAAAATTGAATTTTATAAGACCAGCAGTTCTTAGATTGATAGAGATATTCAAAAATTGTTCATTCCATTTCGATAGAAAGACCCATTATATGGCACTTGTACCAGATAAAACATTTGGCTATATGAATGGTTCGATCATTACAAGTCAAGGAGAAAAATATGGAGAAGATCAGTTTAGATCTCATCTTGAACATGTCGTCTTACCATATTCACAAGCTTCTGCATATACATATGATAAAGAAGGTTATATGGTCGGATCTCTTGCGCGTTTGAATTTAGCAAAAGATAAATTGCATAAAAAAACGAAGAAATCTCTTGATAAAATATTGGATCTATTCCCTTCTACTGATATTTTCTACAACAATCTAGCCCAAGCTATTGAAATACTTCATTCTATAGATGAATCAATTGATTTACTTAAAGAAAATACATTCAAACAGGAACCTATAAAAAAGGTGGAAATAAAGGAAAGTGTAGGAATAGGGGTTATAGAAGCACCTCGTGGCACACTTTATCATAAGGTTGTAATAGGTGCAGATGGAAAAATAAAAGAAGGTGAAGTCATAGTGCCTACAGGTCAGAATCAAATAAATATCGAGAGAGATGTGGGAATATTGGTAGAAAGACTTTTACCAGACACTTCTAAGGACAAAATTGCTTTTGAAATAGAAAAGCTGATCCGTGCCTACGATCCATGTATGAGTTGTGCATCACATTTCTTAAAAGTTAAATGGAATAAGAAAACTAATAAAAAGATAAAAAATTAGTAAATTGGATTTGGTAGTGTTTTTTCGATATTATCTGCCGTCTTACGAGCAAAGAATATAAGTATAAAGATACCTACACTGTAGAATAATGCGCTTGCTATATTTTGACTAGTGATAGTGTGAGTTATGAATACAGCGGATAGTAAATTTGTTATAAGAGTAGCTGGTACGAGAAGAGTAGCTACATAAGTTGCTGGAGCGCGTTTTAAAGCAGAATACCAAGTAAGCACATAACCAGCAAGAAAGACAACAGTTAAAAGTGTCCATCCCCATTGCACAGATGTAAGAGAAAATATTAGATTAAAATTACCAAAAATAGAAATATAACCTATAAGTAATATAGAACCAATAATCATACGGGCAGCACCAACTGTTACACTTGATATATCAGCAAGAGCCTTTTTTGCAATAATATTTTCTATTGCCCAAAGAATAGTTGCAGCTAGAATCATTATTTCTCCAATATTAAATTTGAATCCCGTAAAACCACCGATAAAAAGATTACCAATAAAAACTATAGCAATACCAACCCATTGTTGCCAAACCATTTTTTCCTTAAGAAAAGGAATGGCAAAGATTGCAATCCATAGGAAAAGTGTTTTATGTATTAATGCTCCATTTACGGCGCTTGTTTGAGCAAGACCCGTAAAGAAAAGGATAAACGGTAAGGCACCACCTATAATACCAATCCCTAGAAGACGGAACCATTGTTGACGTGAGAGTAAGCGAATCTCTTTCAGTTTACCTAATAAAAGAACAATACTAAATAGAAATATTGCAACTAAACTGTTTTTCAACATTACAAAAAGAACAGGATCGTTTATGGATGTGACTGCAAACTTATTTATAAAGACTGACACTCCCGAAATAAAAGCTGTAGCTAAAGCAAGCATTGTTGCTGTATTAATTATATTTTTTTTCATATTCATTATTATATCATAAATTCAATTGGATAAATTTCTTAAAACATCACTTACTTTATTCAAAGCTATTGATTCTTCCATATTAGAGGGTATACCAATAATTTTTAATTTTTTAATCTTTCCTAATTTTATTAGGAAACGAATATTAGTCATAGCATCGAAATCATGCGTAGAAACTCTAGGTGCAGAATCAAATTTCTTTATATCATCGAAAATAGCTATGTCTTCTATGCCTAAAACAGTATCCAGTATTATCAAATCTTTCGGAATATCCCATTCTTCATTTGAATCTTTGTGCTCAAATTTGATTTGCAGAAATTTTTTACACAATTTTGGTAAAATCCTCAATGGAAGTGAATCTTCTATTAAATCTGGATTTCCAAATATAAAAATAGTCATAAAGTTTGATTTGCAAAAGCAATGTTTTTTAAGGTGTATTTTTTTAAGGTTTTTTGTTGTTTTTCTGTAATTACCTCACATGGCACTCCCCAATGTATAGAAACAATATTTCCTATTTTTATTTGTTCTATATCATATTCAGATTCTAAATGTCTTGTTAAAACTCTATTAAAAGGAGTTCCCATAGAGAATTTTCCATTCAAATAGACAAGTGGTTCTGTTAAAACTGTAATATTTGGTCCGGAGATAAAAGTAATAATTCCAGAACTAACTCGACATTCATTCATACCTTCTATTGAATTAGCAATATTATTATCCCCAGCCAAGCGCCAGATATTGAAAACATGAAAAGAATGATGTGGAAGTGCCCCCTGGCCAATCTTATCCTCTAACCATAAAAATTCTTTTCTATCCATTTTATCTTTTATTCTTAAATCATCAATAATGAAGTTATGAAAAGGTCTTTTCTCTATTGTTTCTAAAAGTTCATTCCCAAGCCAATATGCTTCTACCACTTTCGAATCAAAGGGGTCATGAATATTATTTACAGAAGCTATATGTTTAAGGTATGGATAAAGTGTTTTGAATTGTTTTAAAAGATATACCAAACCAAGATTTGATTCACCATACTTGATAAGATCCTTAAGTTCTGCATTCGCATCTGGACCACAATAATGCAGACGATTTGGACCAAATGAATATCTACTACAACGCATAATTCCCTCCATTTCAACTATATTGTCCATGATTCTTGTTATCATATCATTTTTCAAATCATTTAGACAAAACAAAAGTGATTTGAAAAGTCAATAGGGAGATGTAGAAATCACTTCAATATGATCATCAAATAACCTCACCTTCGCTTGACGATATACGATTATATTTTGATAATTTCCATGCACTTTAATTATTTTAAATCCATTTTCATCCAAAATAGAATCTATTGAACAATTCAAATCTGAAAATGATTTCTCATTATCTACAGAAAAGAAAAAATCATGAGATAGGCCGAGCAATGCTTGATTTATGCATGAATAGGCGAAATAATAACTCATCAGTCTATATTCTTTACGAATTGTTTGATCAAAAAAATGAGCAATTCCTATTGATTGCATAAAAGAAAAAGCTAGGAGTAATGATGAAACGGATATTACAAGTGTTAATGATATAAAACCTTTTTCTTTATTTTCATTCTCCTTTTTATTTCTCATGATAGTTTTCAATTAAGAGTTCATAATCATTTTGATTGATTTGTTCTTTTTTCGAATATGTAAATGATAATATTGAAGAAAAAACACCTAATAATAAAAGTGACAATAAACTCACATATACAATTGTTTCAATCAAAGAAAATCCCTTTTTCATATATTTTAATTTAATTTAATAATAGAAATCCCTTTTTCATTTCCGGTGGCGAAGAAAAAAGAGGACTGATCACATACCATTTTCATTGGCATATTTCCAAGAGGAAAATCATAGATTTTGTTTTTCAAATCAGAATCCCAGACTTGGAATTCATGATTTGAGGAATGGGTCAATAAAAAGATATTTGGAAATCTAGAAAGTATTCCATACACCCCGCCAGGTATATCTTGCGAAAAGTAGCTAGTAAAGACAGAGCTTGTGGCAAATGTAAAAATTTCATGATTTGCTTTAACATTGAAACCCCCAACCGTTCTCCCTAAATTCAATCTATTTTCAAATAAATCAATAGTCCTACCCTCTTGGGTCTGCCATCCACTAGGTGAAAATGTAAAAAGAAGTATAGGATTATTTTTATTAGAAATATCTAATATTCTCATTTGTCCAATATCTGAAGTCGCAAGATATGCTCTATTTTCGCGAATATAAATATCATTTATAAGAGTATTCGTTTCGAAACTTCCGACTAAGATTGGAGATAGAGGATTTGAAACATCTATAATATTGAATTCCGGACCATCCCATTTCATAGTTCCTAGATAAATAAATCCTTTATTATAGAAAATAGAGTTACCGATAGTAGGACTAGTAGAAGCTTGTGGTAATTGAAGTTTAAATTTTGATATAAGTAATGGCAAATTTCTATTATGAATATCGATTATTTGCAATTGTGCTGTTGTACCAGAATTTGCTACATAGACATAAGGTCCGGCCACTTCTATAGCCTTCAATCCCGGTCCGGTATTAAGAGATGAAATAATTATAGGATTTGATGGATTCTCTGCATTTATAATATAGAAATCTGATTTGGAAGCAGTGGCCGAATCAGTTGTTAAATAAACAATATTATTACGAACTTCCAGATCTGTACTAATATTCCCTATACCCAGATCTATACCCTCATCGAAATATTGAATCTTTTTCTGATTAAAATTAATTCTAGGAAAACAAGTATCCCTTCCCCATGAATTTATGAAATCAGAATAAATAATACTAAATGGTTCAATCACTATTTTAAAAGAATCGTTTCCATACATCGTTATATTTAAATTTGAAGACAAAGTACTATTATTGATAAAATCATCCATAATTTGAACCGAATCTTTCAATTTAATCAATTCTTTAATCGACCATATCTTCATATTTTGAATAGATAAACTTAAAGAAAATGTCGAAACAATAAAAAGAGTAAAAATAGAAAAAGCGATCATAATTTCTACAGTGAGAAAACCTCGTCCAATTTTTCCTTGATCATTTTGTAAGGTGATTGGTAATTTCATAGACAGGTAAAATAATAGATAAAGCAATAGAACCGACAATCAAACCCATAAGTACCATAAGAATCGGTTCGATAAGAGATGAGAAACGCTTTAGGAAATTATCCAGATCTTGTTCGAAGATCCTTCCGCAATGCCCCAGCATGATCCCTACATCTCCAGTCCTTTCACCGATATCACACATATCAATCATAAATACAGAAAAGAGTGATGGATAAATCTTTAAGGAATTTGAAAAAGATATGCCTTGTATTGATTGAGAATATATTTTATCGAAAGCATTTTTGTATAAGATATTTTTAATAGAATTCTTAGAAAAAATAAGCATTTCCGGTATTGATTTTCCACCAGAAAGAAGCATTTCCCCGGTATTGCATATTGTAGAAAGATAATAAGTTTTAAAATACTTGCCTAAAATAGGTATAGATAATATAGATAAATGTAAGATTCTTTTTAGATATGCATTCTTTTTTATAATTAAAGTAGAAAATATAGTAATCAGAATCAAAGATAATATTCCATACAATCCATATGAAATTGAAAATTCATACAGTGTCTTTACTATTCTAGTAATAAGAGGTAATTTAATATTCAAACTTCCGAGCAATGGTAAAATTTTAGGGAAAATATAAAGAATCAAGAAAATTGTCATGGAGAAAGTGGCAAAGACTATAAATAAAGGGTAAATGAGAGTACTTATTATTTTCTTTTTTAATTCATTTCTTTTTTCTAGGTATTTATATGCTTGAAGAAGTGAATTTGATAGAAAGCCCGATGATTCACCGTTTGATATCAAAGTGATAAGAATTGGATTGAAATATACACCAGAATTCTTCATACTGCGCGCCAGAGATATGCCATTATTTATATCCAAAATGAAAACATCGAGAACTCGTTTACGATGAAGTGAATTATCCATATTCTTTATTATTAAAATTGATTCAACTAAAGGTATACTTGAATCGATGAGGAGAGAGAGCCTTTGAGAAAAGAATAACTGATCAGATAATGAAAATGATCTGATGAAAATAGCGCGATCATAATGGTATTTCAATTTTTTAAATATATTA
>ERZ1292623.1919-Hain-H51-01um-R1-1919-length-19314-cov-5_pt1 | contig 19314 bp, 20 predicted proteins | sample MGYA00564398_ERZ1292623 | MGnify/ENA primary metagenome ERZ1292623 (study PRJEB36523, sample SAMEA6512633) | groundwater metagenome | collected 2019-01-07 | study: AquaDiva: Metagenomics assemblies of 32 groundwater samples | reverse complement strand
GAAGAATAAGTGGTAAGTTTTTCCGATCTCTCTTGTTGAATAATTTGCCAAAAGGTGTTTGAGCAGGAAACAATTCTGGAAAGGAAAGAAGCCTCCCAAATATTATTATTGTAAACAGGGATGGGCTGATAGCTGACTCTAGTGGGATTTTTTTGGGTCAGATAATGCCAGGTTAAGCAAGAAAAATATTGGGGATAGACCTTTGTGTCAACGTCAAAAGTGGAAACTAAAATATTCTCATGGGGGATTTTTAAAAAATCAACTATTTGGCTTTGTGCCTTTTTGCCTGCATAGGCTACGTTTGAGCCCTTTCCCGCTATCTCGCCCTCAATACTTTGGGGATGAATTACAGTGAGAAACTTAAAAAACCTATCGGCGTATTCTTTTTCTATTTTTTTTGCCAATTCTTCAAAACTTTTTCCTGCCCTTTCTTCAACTGCCAATACAACAATCAGCTTCTCTTTTGGATAATCTGAGCTTACCAACGAATTAAGACTTTCTTTTATTATTTTTTCACCTTCTTTATAAGTAGGCAGAATGACTAAATGATAAATCTTTCTCCAGTCTCTGATTTGTCCTGATTTATCCGGCTGCCTTGAGTCGGCAGAATTTGTTAAAGAGGATTTTACTTTCTTTAACTCTAAAAGCCAATTTGTTTTCATATGCTTTCTGATTTTTAGGTACCCGGTGATTTGGTGCAGAGAAAAATAAAAAACCCTTAGCAGATAATAAAAGCAGAAAATTATAATAAAAATTGCCACCCAGAAGGGCAGGAGCCATGAAAAAACAAAGACTCCCACAAGAGTCCCTAAACTTATCACGCCAGGTAAAATTTCCAGAGATCGGTAAAGTATCCTGTGGTGTCTCTCTTTAATGTCACTGGCTTTTGAGATTTCTAAATAGTCTTTTTTCTCCATTTGAGTAAAAAATAGCGGCCCTGTCGGGATTTGAACCCGAGTTCTCGCCTTGAAAGAGCGATGTCCTAAACCAAGCTAGACGACAGGGCCATTGTTTAAGTAATCTTATCAATATTCTATGTTAAAAATTGAAATAATTCAAGATTTCAGATAGTATAACACTTAGTATAACACTATGCGAATTTTGGCAATAGAAACATCCTGCGATGACACGGGAATCGCAATTCTTGATGTAAAAAATAAAAAATTTACCGTATTGTCAAATATCGTTTCTTCACAAAAAATCCATAAAAAATATGGCGGAGTTTTTCCTATGATGGCAAAAAGAGAACACCAAGCCAATTTGGTGCCAGTTTTAATGCAATCATTAAAACTGGCCAAATTGCTAAATTCACCCGATGATAAACATCGGGTGTCTGGTGTTAGTCACCGGGCAAAATTCAAAATTGTTGAAAAAATCTTAGAAAGAGAATCCGAATTGTTAAAACAATTACAGCCATTTTTAAAGAAATACAAAAAACCAGATATTGACTTAATTGCAGTAACCCACGGCCCGGGGCTTGAGCCCTGTCTGTGGGTGGGAGTTAATTTTGCCAGAGTGCTTTCATATGTGTGGGATATTCCTCTTATTCCTGTAAACCATATTGAAGCACATATTCTCGTTAATTTCCTATCAACGAGGTCCGACCTCGTTGATAGATTTCCAGCTGTGGCTTTGGTTGTTTCTGGGGGACACACACAACTCATTTTGATGAATGGTGTTGGAAAATACAAAATAATTGGGGAAACACGAGACGACGCTGCTGGCGAATGTTTTGATAAATGCGCCAAAATTTTAGGCCTTGGTTATCCCGGAGGACCTATTATTTCACAGTTGGCGAAGGAATTAAAAAAAGACATATACCTACAAAATAGACGGTCGTCAACTTTACAAGTACAGCTTCCTAGGCCGATGATACGTACTAAAGATTATGACTTTAGTTTTTCTGGATTAAAAACCGCAGTGCTATATTTACATAAAGATTTAAAAAACAAATACTTCTATACTTCCAAGTATAGAAGCATTGTGAAGGAGTTGTGTTGGGAGATACAGCAGGCGATTATTGATGTTTTAGTTAAAAAGACTATAAAAGCGGTAAAAGATTTTAATGCAAAAACAATCATTTTGGGCGGCGGGGTTTCGGCGAATGATGAATTAAGAAAACAATTAAAAGAAAAAATCCAAAGCGATATGCCTAATACTCAATACTTAATACCAGATACTGCATTGTCCACTGACAATGCACTTATGATTGCCGTTGCCGGATACTTTCATAGAAGTGACACTAAAGATTGGCAGAAAATCAAAGCCAACGCAAATTTACGAATATCTTAAACTGTGATAAAATTCAAAAATATGGAAATTTCGGGTCCCTACGACCCAAAGCAGGTTGAGGATAAAATCTATAAGCTATGGGAGGACAGCGGTTTTTTTAATCCTGATAATTTAAAAACTAAAGGCAAGAAAAATTTTGTTACCCCAATTGCTCCTCCAAACATAACCGGCGAACTCCATATGGGGCACGCTCTTGAACTGACAATGCAGGATATTTTAGTGAGAATGAAAAGAATGCAGGGTTATAAAACTTTATGGATACCCGGCATAGATCACGCGGGCATTGCCGCTCAAAATGTAGTTGAAAAACAGCTTAAAAAAGAGGGTTTGACCCGCCATGATTTAGGAAAAGAAAAGTTTTTACAAAGAATCGAGGAATGGAAAGATAAGTATGGAACAGCTATATTGGAACAATTTAAAAAACTTGGCATTTCAGTTGACTGGACAAGGACAAGATATACCAGAGACAAGGGTTATGAAAAAGCGGTTATTGAAGCTTTTAAAAAATATCAAAAAAAAGGATGGATTTACAAAGGATACAGAGTTATTAACTGGTGTGTGCGTTGCGGAACAGGTATTTCTGATTTGGAAGTTAATTACGTATCTGAAAAAGGAAAACTTTATTATATAAAATATGGTCTTTTTACTCTTGCTACAGCAAGACCAGAAACAAAGCTGGGCGATACAGCTTTGGCTGTAAATCCAAATGACAGACGCTATAAAAATTACATTGGCAAAGAATTAGAAATTGAATCGGTAGATAATAATATTTCAAAAGACCTGCCGCCAAAGATTAAAAAAATAAAAATAAAAGTTGTGGCAGATAAAGCAGTTGACCCTAAATTTGGTACAGGAATAATCAAAGTTACACCTGCCCACGACCTAACAGATTTTGAAATATCACAAAGGCATAATTTACCTCTAATAAAAATCATTAATGAACAGGGTAGAATGAACGAAAATGCGGGCACGAGATACAAAGAAATGAAGGTTTTGGAAGTTAGAGAGCAAATAATAAAAGACCTTGAAAAAATAGGCCTTTTGGAAAAAACAGAAGATTACCAGCATAATATTGCCAAATGTGACAGATGCGATTCTGTTATTGAGCCGTTGCCATCTGACCAATGGTTTTTAAAAAATTCCGAACTGGCAAAGTTAGCCAAAGAAGCTATAACCAAAAAAAAGGTTTTGATACAGCCAAAAAGCTGGGAAAACATTGCATTAAGATGGATTGAAAATATGAAAGACTGGAATATATCCAGACAGTTATGGTGGGGACACAAAATACCAGTTGAAGGCGAAGAAGATGTTTTGGATACTTGGTTTTCTTCTGCTCTCTGGCCATTTGCTATTTTAGGATGGCCCGAAAAAACAAAAGACCTGAAAAGTTATTATCCCACTGATTTTATTACTTCAGACAGGGGTATATTGTTTTTATGGCAGATAAGGATGATATTTTCCGGAGAGTTTTTTACCGGTAAGGCGCCCTTTAAGAAGGTTTACATTCACCCGACTGTTTTGACAAAAGATGGTAAAAGAATGTCAAAATCTTTAGGAACAGGTATAGACCCAGTTAGTCTTATTGAAAAATATGGAGCAGATGCCTTAAGGTTTGGTTTGGCTTATCAAAATACCGGAGTGCAAGACTTGAAGTTTGGCGAAGACCACATATTAATGGGCAAAAAATTTGCCAACAAATTTTGGAATATAACAAAATATGTTTTGATAAAAATTGGCAGTGAAAAAATAGAAATTAAAAAATTAAAGTCATCTGCGCCAATAGCTAAAAAAATGGATAAATTGTCAAAAACAACACTTGAGAAAATAGAAAATCTTAAATTTGGAGAGGCAGCCCACGATTTGTACGACTTTATATGGCATAAAATTGCTGACAAATATATTGAAGAAACCAAAGATAAAAATGATAATGAAACTAAAGAAACTTTGGCTTATTTATTAATTACATCCTTAAAGATTTTGCATCCCTTTATGCCTTTTATAACAGAAGAAATTTATCAAAAATTACCCATAAAAGATAAAAAACAATGTTTGATGATAGAACAGTTACCAAAATAAAATTATGGATTTAGCCTTTAGAATTCCTCTATATGTATTATTTGGTATTTTTCCCAGTTTAATTTGGCTTTTTTATTATTTAAAAAAAGATGTGCATCCCGAGCCCAAAAGAATGATTTTGGAGGTTTTTTTGTACGGGGTTTTGGCCACTGTGCCGGTATTTCTTTTGGAAACGCAGCTTTCTGGATTATTACAGCAGTTGCAGTACTTTGAATTTTTTATCAGATTTAGCTTCATAACAGATATATTAAAATGGTTTGTGGTTATTGCCTTAACTGAAGAATTACTTAAGTACTTGGCAGTAAAATTGATTGTTTTAAAAAGACAAGAATTAGACGAGCCCTTAGACATTATCCTTTATATGATTGTAGTGGCCCTGGGGTTTGCCGCTTTAGAAAATATCTTGTATTTATTTTCGCCGATAGACAGTTTATCTTTAAACAACATTGTTAAAACAACAATTTCCATAAGCTTTATTCGTTTTATTGGAGCCACTTTTTTACATACGCTTTGCTCAGGCATACTGGGCTATTTTTTGGCAGTGTCTTTTCTTTATCTCAAAAAAAGATTACTATTAACTGTGATGGGGATATTTACGGCGGTATTCTTGCACGGATTGTACAATTTTTCTATAATAACATTGGATGATCCTTTAAACCTAATAATCCCGATGGTTATGATTGTTGCCTTGGCGGCATTGTTGGTTCAAGCTTTTAATAATGTGAAAAAATTAAAAAGTATATGCAAAATTTAGATATTAGAATATTAGGTGTTAGATATTGGAGACTTACTAACACCCAAAACCTAACACCCAAAACCTAATTTATGATAAGGAAAACAAAAATAAAGAAAGAATCATCTTCTCTAAAAATTACCGGAGAGATAAAAACTTCATTAAACGATAATATTGAGAAAAACAATATATTTGATTCAGATGGCGAATTGGTGGTGGACGTTTTTGAGACCAACTCAGATTTTGTTGTTTTGACTGCTATTGCCGGAGTCAGGATACAAGATTTAGACATTGCCGTGGAAAAAGACATGATAGTAATAAAAGGGCAGAGAGCTAATCCTGATGATAGCTTGCAAAAGAAATATTTTTACCAAGAATGCTACTGGGGCCCTTTTTCAAAAAAAATAGTGTTGCCTGAAAATATAAATACCAAAGCTGCCAACGCCCAGATAGACAAGGGTATCCTAACAATTAAAATACCTAAGATTGAAACCGAAAAATCACAACAAGAGAACGTGGAATTATCGTAAAAAACCATTGCAAAGTCATTGCGAGGTCGGACCTCACAATGGCTATTGGAAGGTCTAACTCAGCAATATCTTTAAAAAAACAGCCTCGCTTAGCGAGGCTGTTTTTTATGTGCCCTCGGCAGGACTCGAACCTGCAACCTTTTCAGGATAGCGTCCTAAGCGCTACGTGTATTCCAATTCCACCACGAGGGCAAAAGAACTGTCGGACAGATATTCCAATTCCGCCACAGGAGCTTGCCTTATACTATACTAAAACCACAAAAAAACAAACCCCGCAGCGTTTGTAATACTATTTTTGAATTTTAAACTTTATCAAGTGCCAAGCAGCGACTTTACAATGGCAGTTGCAAAATTTGCCAAAAGCCCAACGGCTACCCCAACAATAGCCCATATAAGAGTTTTGTTTGCCGATTGTATTTTGGAAGGATCGCCCCGAGCAGTTAAATACATTATTCCAGCAATTATAAAGATTATTATAACAAGCCCGTAAAAAACATTCCAAAATATCCCTATTAATCTACCAAGGATTCCTACTATCATATCCGGTGGGTTTTGAGCTTGGATAACAAAGGGAAGCGCCAACAGAATCAATATAGATAATAAAAGTAATTCTTTTTTCGTTAATGTTTTAAAATAATTTTTCATTTTATTTTTAAAATTGTGATTTAAAAAGCCCCAAATAATAGTGCTTTTTGTACGATACTTGTCACCGACCAAGCTAATATCATTACCGCTGCCCCTACTAGCCCCCAAAGAACCATTTTTCTTGCCTCTGACACCTTGGTTGGCTCTCCCTGGGCAGTTAAAAACTTAAAACCGGCAAGAACAAACATTATCGTAACAAATGCTCCGCCTACAATCCAAAGAAGAGTCAAGATAATGGTTAGGACATTTGTGACCATTTGGGAAAATAGAATCGGAGGATTTCCACCAAACGGATCTTTTGGTTGAGCTAAACTAAAAAAAGGAGATATTAACAAAAAAGTTATTAAAAATAGTGAAAATATTTTTTTATTCATTAAAAAAGCACACCGAAAATTTAAAAATAACTAAACGCCTATTTGAATTCTAACCACCGCTATTACCGACCAAGCCAACACAATTACTGCCGCTCCAACCAAGCCCCATACTACAGCATGCCTTGCATCAGCTAATTTGGTTGGGTCACCCTGAGCCGTTAAAAACTTAAACCCGGCAGTTACAAACATTATAACGACAAATGCGGCAGCTACGATCCACAAAATAGTCAATGCTGTCTGTACAAGACCAAGAACAAGCAGAAGAATAGAACCTCCAAAAACACCAGGCTGCGCCAAACTAACAAAAGGGAAAACCAATAGAGCAGCTAAAACAGATAAAATAACTAATTTTTTGTTCATTAGCAAACAATCAACTCCGTTAAAAGAAAAGTAAACTAAAATTCTGTGGTATTTGATAAAAGCTGGTACCAACTTACGGGATTTTAATGGATATAAACTCTTAACGGAGTTGATTTTGAAATTAAGCGTCTAAACGCCTGGAAGCATGTTCCTGAGTATGAATACTATTGACCAGGCAATCAAAGCTACAATTACTCCTACCATTCCATATATTACGGAAGTTCTGGCTGTTTTCACTGCTTCTGGCTCGCCTCCGGCGGTAGCGAATTTAAAGCCGGCAATGACGAACATTATTATGAAAAAAGCTACAGCCGCAGGCCAAAGAATGCTGAATATGGCATCAATAAGTTGTCCAACAGTTAGACCGGGGACTATATTAGGTGGAGGACCTGGATTAAAAGCAAAAACAGAAAATGGTAAGGCCAGTGAAGCAATCAAAGCAGATGAAATAATTAATTTTTTATTCATTTATTTCCCCCCCACTAACTTTGCTCTTATACATGTTTTAATAGTATATCAAAAGAGCAAAGTTAGTGGGGGATGGATTATTTTTAATTGAATTTCGACCTTTATTATTTTATATTAATCTTTTTTAAAAACTTCTTCAAGTTAATAAATAATTATTGTAAAGCTATACGCCGCCTCCGCCACCTATACTATCTCAGTCACTTAGTGCCTAAAATATATTTTATAAGGGCAATCAAGGCAGCAGCTGACAAAGCAATGGCTGCTCCTATTACAGCGTATAACAAAGCCTTATGGGCTTTTTGTAATTGTCCTGGGTCACCCCGAGATGTTAAATAGAGAATTCCTGACCAAATAAACATAATTACAGCCAATCCTCCGACAAGACTTGCTATGAAATTAGCAATAGCGCTTATAAGGGCTTCAAAAGTCTTAACGCCAGCGGGATTGGGAAGAGTGATTTGGGCAGAAGCCGAAACGGAAACAAGCAACAAGACACAAGAAACAAGAAAAATAATAATTTTTTTCATTTTATTTTTTCAAAAACAACAAAGCATAATGATAATCTCCGGCCGCAAACTCTTTTTTAAGTGAAAAACCAATAATTTCTGCTATTTTTTTTACCTCATCCGGGCTTACCAGATTTTCTTTCTGGTTAAAGTGAGTCTTTTTTAGCCAGTCTATCACCAAAAGCTCTCCAGCTGGTTTTAATACTCTTTTTGCTTCTTTCATTATAGCAGCTTTATTTTCTGATTGGAACAAGACGTTGGGGATTAATACTACATCTAAGGAGTTGTCTTTTAAGGTAGATCCCTTATTGGCTTCTAAATCACAAAGGATAGTTTTAACATTATTGATTTTTTCTATGGATAATTTGCCTTTTAAAGCTGATAGTTTTTCTTCTTGAATGTCTAAAGCGTATACCACGCCCCTTTTCAGCTTTTTGGCTAAAGCAATGGCAAACATGGCAGAACCGCAGCCAAATTCAGCTGCCAACATGCTTTCTTTCAAATCAAGCTGGTTTAAAATTTCACCTACTTTTAAAAAATCAGCCACTTTACGAGAATTTAGAATTTAGTATCTAGAAGTTAGAATAGAATGTAGAATACAGGATTCAATATTCCAGATTCGATTCCAGCTACAAGCTACAAGATTCAATGTTCAATTTAATTATAGCAAATCTCCAAAATAATAAGTTGTGGATAAGTATGTTTAGTAAATGTTTAAATCCCTTTATTATACAAATATTATACAAAAGAGCCCGAGGCGACTTTATCTGCTGCATCTAATCTCATTATTCTTACTCCTTGGGTTGCTCTGCCAATTACCGATATAGATTTTATAGGCGTTCTAATTACCTGGCCTTTTTGCGATATGACTATTAAATCATCTTCTTCGGTTAGTTCATCTAAGATGCAGGAAAAAACGATGGTGCCAGTTTTGGCAGTGATTTTGGCTGTTTTTATACCCGAACCGCCTCTTTTTTGAATTCTGTATTGAGAGATTTCAGTTCTTTTGCCGTAACCATTATTCATTACCACCAACAAATACTGCTTGCTCTTTTTTACATTTTGCCGCCCTTGACGAGCCTCGCTTTCGGCGGGCGATTTGGGATCTAAGGTTTGAGCTTGAATAACATCCATGGCAATAACCTCATCACCCTTTTTTAGGTGTATGCCCCTAACTCCGGCAGCTGACCTGCCCATTGGCCTGATATATTTTTCTTTAAATCTAATAGACAGACCATTTTTAGTTACCAGCATGATATCGTCTTGACCACTGTTTTTTATGGCTTTTTTCAACAAATCTCCCTTTTCCAGTTTAATGGCAATAATGCCGCTCCTTCTTACATTGTCAAATTCCTCCAAAGATGTCTTTTTTATTCTGCCGTTTTTAGTAACCATCACTAAATATTTTTCAGGATTTATCTTGTCAGGTTGTGTTTTGGGCTTAGTGACTAAAGACAAAACTTTTTCGTTGTTTGATATTTCCAAAAAATTAGAAAGTCCTCTGCCTCTGGCTACCCTGGTGCCTTCTGGGATTTCGTAGACCTGGGTTTGGAATACTTTTCCCGAATCGGTGAAAAAAAGCAAATTATCGTGGGTGGAGACAACCAGGAAATGCTCAACAATATCGTCTTGCATTGTTTTCATGCCCATAATTCCCTTGCCGCCCCTTTTTTGGATTTTATAAGTTGAGGGATTGATTCTCTTTATGTATCCGCCAGTAGTTAAAGTAATAATGGTGTCTTCTAAAGGCACTAAATCAATTTCAGTTATTTCACCCAGCTTTTGCTTTATCACTTTTGTTCTCCTTTTATCGCCGAACTTCTCTTTTAATTCTTGTAATTCTTTTTTGATTAAAACCTTTAATTTTTCCGGGCTTTTTAAAATAGCAGTCAATTCTTTGATTTTTTCCAGTATCTCCTTTAATTCATCGGCTATCTTTTTCCTTTCAAGGCCGGCTAAAGTTTGCAATTTCATCTCTAAAATGGCTACTGCCTGCCTTTCTGTAAGCTTGAATTTTTTAATTAAATTATTTTTTGCGTCTTCGCGGTCTTTTGACTTTTTAATTAAATTTATTACGGCATCAATATTTTTTAGAGCCACCATTAGTCCCTCTAATATATGGGCCCTTTCCTTGGCCCTTTCCAAATTAAATTTTGTTCTTCTGGTGATAACCTCTGTGCGATGTTTTATAAAATATTTTAAAACATCTAAAATTGAAAGGATTTCAGGCTGAATACCGTCAACTAAGGCCAATAAATTCAAGTGAAAAGTTTTTTGCAGGTTGGTGAATTTGTACAACCTGTTTAAAACCCGCTGAGGTTCAAACCCTCTTTTAATGTCAATTACAATGCTCATTCCTTGCCGGTCTGACAAATCCTTAATGTCTCTGATGCCTTCAATCTTTTTTTCTGAAACCAAGTTTGCCATTTCTTCCACTAAGCTGGATTTTAGCACTTGATAAGGAATTTCGGTAACTATAATTTGCTCTGCACCGTCCTTTTTTTCCACTACCTCCGCCTTTCCTCTCATAATAATTGAGCCTTTTCCTTGAGAGTAGGCGGCAATAATTTCTTTTTGGTCGTAAATGATGCCTCCAGTGGGGAAGTCAGGTCCTTGGATGAACTGGAACAAGTCAGGGGTTTGGGCTTTTGGGTTATCAATTAAAAAAATAATAGCATCCACCAATTCCGATAAGTTATGGGGCGGAATGTTGGTTGCCATGCCAACGGCAATTCCCAAAGAGCCGTTTAACAAAAGCTGGGGCAGGGGTGAAGGCAGAACGGTCGGTTCTTTTCTTGTGCCATCGTAGTTATCTGTAAAATTAACAGTGTCTTTCTCAATGTCTTTAAGCATTTCCTCTCCTATCTTTGATAACTTAGATTCGGTGTAACGACTGGCTGCCGCTCCATCCCCGTCTAAACTGCCGAAATTGCCTTGAGGAGCAATTAAAGGGTAGCGCAGGTTAAAATCCTGTGCCATTCTGACCAAGCTGTCATAAATAGCCATGTCTCCGTGAGGATGATATTTTGACATGACCTCACCGACCACCGCTGCGCACTTGCGGAATTTTGCGCTGGCGCCTAAACCTAGCTCATGCATCGCATACAGAATTTTTCTGTGTACTGGCTTTAATCCGTCTCTAACATCAGGAAGCGCCCGAGCCACAATCACTGACATGGCATAGTCAATGTATGATTCTTTGAGTTCTTCAACTACCTCTCTTTTACTTATTTTTCCAACATTAGCATTTTGTGGTTTTTCTGCCATTTTTATTTTATTTGTTTTTACGATAATACCTATTCACACTTTCTGTCCGACCGGACAGAAAGTGTGAACATAGCTTATTTGTTCTTTTGATGATACCAAGGGTCCCAGAGGGACCCAGCCCATAGATTTATTATTAGTTAATATTTAAATAAATCTTTATCTTGGAATATATCACCCGATTCTTCTGAAGTAAAACTGCTGATATCTTCATTTGGTAGATTAATTCCTGCGTCAGGCGCACTACTGTTAAATTCTGGACCTTCAATATTAACATCGGAAAAATCAATTGATTTTATTGATCGGCTTATTTTGGAAAAGTTTCTTTTGGTGAGTACTATGGCAAAAGAACCCATAATTAGAGCCGAAATAATTATAATTGTAAAAAAAATAGATTTTTTTTGCTCTTCTGGTAAACCCCGCAATGTCAATACAAAATTTTTTATTTTTTTGTACATAATATCCAATCACACTTTCTGTCCCATGGGACAGAAAGTGTGATTATAGTTTATTAGTTCTATGGTTTTAAAACCACTATTTCCGTTTGCCCTTCTTTTGGCAGGGTGCTAAGTTTTACGGTAAATTTATCTTGCGCTTCAATGGAATTTTTACCCATTGCCTTTAAGAATTTTTCTAACCCATCTAACTTGAATTTTAATTTAGGCAAAGAGTAGTGCATTGGGATTACAACCTTCGGTTCTATTTGACCTATTATTTTTTGAGATTCTCCTGCATCAATGGTGTAAATTCCGCCGACTGGAATCATTAAAATATCTACGGCACCGATTTTTTCTAACTGCTCGTCAGTCAATTGTTTTTGGCCTAAGTCTCCCAAGTGGCAAAATTTCATTCCTTCTGCCTCAACGGTATAAATGGTATTTAAACCCCTTTCTTTTCCCTCCTTATCGTCATGAAAAGAATGAATGCCTTTTATAAACACTTCTTTTATCTCGTACTCGCCAGGCCCTTCAATTATAAAAGGATTGCCTTTTACCGCCCCTACATTATTATGGTCTTGGTGTTGGTGGGTCACAAGCAAAATATCGGCCTCAAAATTAGGCATTCTTAATCCAATGTCTGAAAATGGGTCAATTACAATATTAGCTGAATTGTCTTTTCCATTAGAAACTGAAACTTGAAAACAGGCCTGCCCGGCCCACACAATTTTAGCCACAGATAGATTTTAGGTGTTGGGTTTTGGGTGTTAGTAAATACGAAACGTATCTAATATCTAACACCAAGCACCTAACACATATTTTAATATTTTATCATAAATTATTATTAACTTCAATATAATAAAAATAATAAAAACGGTTGCAAAAAAATCAATTATAATGTATTATACTGATTATTATGTTAAATATGACCAAGGAAAATACCGCTAAAAAATTAGAGGAGGGACTGACTATGCTGTCGGTGGGGTCTTTGGTTGAAGGAAAGATTGTGGCACGGGACAGATCATCTCTTTTTGTTGATTTAGGCTCTCAGGGAGGCACCGGTATTATTTACGGCAAGGAATTTTACCAAGTGAAAGATGCCATTAAAAACCTAAACATTGGGGACACGGTTCATGCTAAGGTCGTTGAGTTGGAAAACGAAGATGGCTATGTTGAACTTTCCCTGAAAGATGCCATGGAAGACATAAGCTGGCAAAAACTTAAAGATATGAAGCTAAAAGAAGAAATTATAAGCGTGAAAATTACAGGAGTAAACAAGGGAGGATTGCTTAGCAGCATTAACGGTATACCTGCTTTTTTGCCAGTTTCGCAGCTGTCTCCGGAAAATTATCCAAGGGTTGTTGATGCCGACAAGCAAAAGATTTTAAAAGAGCTGCAAAAATTCATTGGTAAAACTTTGGAAGTAAAAATACTGGATTTGTTGGCTCAGGAAAACAAGCTTATACTGTCTGAAAAAGCAAAAACAGAGCAGGTATTAAAAGAAATTCTTAAAGATTATAAAAAAGGAGATATTGTTGAAGGAAAAATAACCGGCATCGCCGATTTTGGGGTATTTATTAAGTTTCCTTTACCCTCCCAAGTTTTGCCAGATGAAAATTCAAAGAGTATTCCTGAAGAGAGTATCCAAGGGAAATCTGAAAAACAAGAGCGGGGCAAAACTGTAAGGGGCGAAATTGAAGGACTAATTCACATTTCAGAACTGGACTGGCAATTGGTCCAAAATCCCTCGGAGGTTGTAAAAGTTGGCGAGACTGTCAAAGCCCAAATTATAGAAATAAGCAATAATCAGGTGTTTTTGTCTCTAAAGAGATTAAAAGAAAATCCCTGGGAAGAGATTGAAAAAAAGTACAAAAAAGGTGACGTTATAAAAGGCAAGATAATTTCTTTCAGCTCTTTTGGCGCCTTTGTTGAGGTTTTGCCAAAAATAAGAGGTCTTTGTCATATCTCTGAATTCAAATCGCAGAAAGAAATGGAGGAATCACTGAAGGCAGGAGAAACTTATGATTTTGAAATTCTACTCATAGAACCAAAAGAACACAGGATGAGCTTGAAGCTGGTGATAAAAAAATAAATACTCAAACAAAGCAAAAATCCCGCATCGCGGGATTTTTGCTTTGTTTCTTAAATTTTGATATAATAGTATTATGAAAAATTGGTCTACTGACGTAGAGCTACTTAAAAAACATCCCGACGAATACGCTATTTGGCGATTAGAACAACTTATTAACTTTGGACTCGGTAAAGAAAAGATTAACGAGAAAGAATTAAGGCGATACTGGTCTAAGCTTCAACTGGATCCATCAAAAAAAGCTTTTCTGAGTCTTCTTCTTGATCATGGATCAGATGCTTTCTAAAAGGCAAATGGCGTTTCTTGATATCATTGGCAAAGAAAAAAACATTGTCAAGAGTTTTTATTTGACCGGAGGAACGCCTTTAGCAGTTTTTTATTTACAGCATCGCTATTCTGAAGACCTGGACTTTTTTTCGGAGCACGAAGTGGATCTATTATCAATTCAATCCTTTTTAAAGAAAAATAAAATGGTGATAGGTTATGATACGTTTGAACTTCAACAAAGTTTTAATCGCAATATTTTTTTTATAAATTTTCCCGACGAAAACTTAAAAGTGGAATTTACCTACTTTCCTTTCACAAGAATCGAAAAAGGGGAAAAACAGTACGGTGTGGAAATTGACAGCCTTAAAGATATTGCGGTAAATAAGCTTTTTACGATTTATCAAAGGACAAAAGCCAGGGATTATATTGACCTATACTGCATTATTAAAAAAAATCACTATTCTATAAAAGATCTTATTTCTTTAGCAAAAGTAAAATTTGATTGGCATGTTGATCCAATCACTCTCGGAGCGCAATTTGTAAAATCAAGGATAGCAACTGATTTACCTCTGATGATTGCAAATGTGTCACCTGAAGAGTGGCAAAGTTTTTTTATCAAAGAAGCCAATAAGTTAAAAGATGATATCTTTTCATAAAATATAAAAAGCTTAAATTTCCGAATTTAGTTCTGCCAAAAAAATAGAAGAATCTTTAAAAGTTGGCGAAACCTACGATTTTGAGGTTTTATTAATCGAACCCAAGGAACATCGGATGAGTTTAAAATTATCCAGCAAGAAATAAATATTTTAAAGACAAAGACGACACTTTAGAGGGCCGTTTTTTGATACTTGACATATAATAACATAAAGTATATAATTAGAAAGGTATGATAAATTCATTCCAAAAGATTATTATTCCCACTCGGCCCCAGCCAGACACGATTGTAGGCATTTTTCTTTTGAAAAACTTTGGCCAACAAAAGTATCCTGGCATTGAAAAGGCAATAGTGGAAATTTTGCAAGAGCTTCCTAAGGGAGAAACAGCATCCTCACTAGAGGGAAAAGGAGTATTGGTTTTAGACGTAGGAAAAGGTAGGTTTGACCATCATCAAACAATGAAAACCTTATCCGAACTGATTGCCAATGATTTGGAAATTTCTAGCAATCCAGCCATCCAGAAGCTTTTGGCCTATAGCGAAAGGGATGACAAATATGGAAAGGGTACGATTTCTCAAGATCCCTTAGATAAGGCATTTGGGTTATCAGGGTTAATTACTTCTTTAAATAAAAGTTTTCCAGGAAAACCGGAAAAAATTATAGAAATAATTTTAATTTTACTGAAAGCTCATTACATTGAAGAAAGAAAGAGAACAGAAGAAATACCCGGAGAATTTAAGGAAAAATTGGAAAAGAAAGAAGCTGAAGTATTTGAAGTAAAACAAGGCAAAAAAGATTTGAAGGTAGTGTTATTGGAATCCGATAACATGAGCATTGCCGGCTGGCTAAGATCTTCCCAGGGAATAAAATCAGATGTTGTCTGCCAAAAAATGTCATCTGGATATGTGAATATAATGACAAGACCGTTAAAAAAAGTTGACCTAAGATGGTTGGCTGCTTACTTAAGGAACGAAGAAGCAATTATCAGAGGAAAGAAGTTAAGGTATTTAACTTCTGACTTAATGAAACCAGGAAAAGTTCTTGGTGTTCCCGAATGGTATTACGATCGAGCCACTAATTCAATTTTAAACGGCGGAACTAATCCTAAAGGCATTGAACCGACATTAATTCCATTAGAAAGAATAAAAAAGTTCATAAAAGAAGCTCTATCTAATAAAACACAGAGATAGAATTTCAAAAAGCAGGAGAGTCATAGTATTAATACAACTATGTTTCTCCCGCCCTTTGAAAACTTTTTTTTCAATAACAACACCCCTCACCGAAAGGAGTGCTTTATGCACGTGGTCACCCATGGCAACCTGTTTCATGCCGACGATGTTTTTGCGATGGCGACGCTCCGTCTCTTGGGATTGGTTACTTCTCTCACGAGAAGTATCAATCCTGCTACGTTTGCTGATCCCGCCACTTTGGCCAGAGCCGATGCGAGGATTGACATCGGCAGGAAGTACAATCCCGAGACTGGTGATTTTGACCATCACCAGGAAGGAGGAGCGGGAGTCCGGCCCAATGGCGTTCCGTATGCCTCTTTTGGCCTGGTGTGGGCTAACTACGGAGCTAAGCTCTGCGGTTCGCTCTCACACGCCACGGTGGTTGATGAACGCCTTGTCCAGACAGTTGACTCTCGCGATGTTGGGCATGATCTGTATCCGGAACTGAACTATCCGAATATAGCTCCATACTCAATCTCCGACGCCATCTCGGCCTTCAATCCGCCCTGGCACAAAAAACCCCAGCAACGGGACTTCGACAAGAGGTTCCATGATGCTGTGGGATATGCCATGGTCGCTTTGGAAAATGAGATCGTCACGGCTGAAGGCGCTGCCATTGCCAAGGAAACAATTGATCGCGCCCTGTCAAAAGCAGGCCAGTCGCCCATCATCGTTCTTGATCGTTCCTGCCCACGGCAGGAATTGATCCTAGACAACGCACCGTACGTTTTGTTTATGATTGTGCCCACTGGCGGTCAGTGGACGGTACGAGTCGTGCAAGAAAGCAGGGGCATCCTGAAGGCTCGCCGATATCTTCCCCAAAATTGGGCCGGCAAAGAGAAGGCCGATTTTCAGGGAATAACCGGTGTGCCAGATGCCGCGTTCTGCCACAACTCGCGATTCATTGCCGCAGCACAAAGCAAGAATGGCGCCCTGGCGTTAGCTATGTTGGCGCTGGAGTCTCCCGTCTAACCACGCACAGGAAAGGAGGTGCCCAATGGCACAAGTCAGGTTGTTTGAAGGAGCGGATGTCGCAGCAAGCGTGTTGCTTTCCAATACTGGAGAGTACTTGGAGATTGGCGAGCACGGAGTGCTCAAGATTCCCGATGGAGTCAAACCCAACGGCTTTAACTTGGTGATCTTCGTGCCAGATGAAGGTCGGATTGTCGTCACCCAGAAAAACGTCGGTCAGACTAAGGGTAACCATCATCGTCACGCTCTTCAACAAGTGGGACTCGAGGATGGCGTCCAAACCTGGGTCATGCACGATCACATTGAGGTCAGACGCGTTGGTCCAAACGCATGGACCAGCTGGCACGAAGCCAAACCCAATCGCGTTGACCTTTCGCATCTGTGTGAGAACGGTCACCTTGACTGTTTCTTACTCGGCATTGTGACCCATGACGATGCCGAAACCTTTCGCCTCTTGAACAAGTTTCGATGGCGAGGACAGCTTTACCAGAGCAAGGGCGAGATCGTCGGCAAACCCGAAGATCCTTCATGGGGCTCATTCGAGGTTAGAAAAGGGATCTTGAAAGACGAGAAGTTTCAAGGTCTACTCGAGACCGCTCATCTCCCTTACTGGAACGGCTCCTTGCAGGAGCTGGATCCTCCCCTGAGACCAATTCCAGGGCAAGGAATCGCCCGAGTTGAATGGTACTCATTATTCGGAGGACAAACAGGCCAAGGCATTGCCAATCTTCACCCGCTCGATTACTGGAAAAACGGCGGGGAAGGAGAGAATGCCTGGGTCCACGGAGTAGACATTGACGAATCGCCCGACGAGGACGGCGTCAAAAGTCTGCACCCTGGACAGCTCATTTCCTTCTCGGACAAGGTGGCGTTCGGAAGTCAGAAGGGTCGCCCCCCGAAGCTCCTTAACGTCAAGGTTGTACAATAAACCCAATCCCCATACCGTGCCAACGCGCGATGTGGGGATTTTTCTTTTTGTGTTATACTAATAAATTATGACCATAATCTATACAGCCCAATTCGTTAAAGATAGAAAAAGTCTATTGGAAAAATTTCCGCCAAAACACAAAAATGTATATGCTCATCATTCTACTATTGCTTTTAAGCCGGATAATTTGGACGAGATAGAAATCGGCAAAAAGTCAGTAATTAAAATTTTAGCTCGGGCATATGATGAAAAAGGAGATGCCCTATTAGTTGATAATCCAAAGTCAAAAAATAAATATCCCCATATCACCCTTTCGTGTGCCCAAGGAGTGACACCTTCTTATTCCAACGAATTATTAGAAAAAGCCATAAAAAATAATACTATACACTACTTTGAAACACCAGAAGAAGTGGAAACTATCGAAGGATACTTTGACGGAGAAAATGACGTTTTAACAAGATAGCATAAGCTATTGACAAAAGTTACTTAATTATATACAATTATGGCCAGTACACTACAAGGCGGCAGCGTAACCGAAAACACCAAACCACGAAAGGAAACGACACATGGGAACGCCACAGTCAGCTTTTGGTCAGCGACTTGCAGGGCTTAGGGCCAAACAGGGAAGTTCGCTGGCCCAGAGAACGCAAGAGACTCTGACCGAGCTTAAGGAAGGGTTCAAGAACGCAGACATGTTCATGGATGCAGTTAGCACTCTCGATGCTACTTGTATTCAAAACCTGCAGGACTCCATCAACTACTCGTTCTCCAAAGCCACTTACGAGTGGTACCTCGGCAAGTGGAAAGGAGCGGGATGGGATCAGCAATTGGAGTTGTTCAGGAGTATCGCCCGAGGCGTACAAGTCTCCGAGGATGCCCTAGTCATCATCGACGAGTTTTCAAACATCCCGTCGCTGCTAGGAAATCTTCGAGAGATGGTTGATGAAATCATCCGTCCCTCACGGACCATTCTCAGTCGAGAACAGCTCAACAACTTCCTCGGCAACATCGAGACCCAGGGTCTTATCTTAAAAGTAGATGGGTGCGCCTGGGGGAACAAGAAGTTCCAATGGCCGTTGGATAGCGGGCAGTGGTACATGCCCACTAACTTAGCCAAGGCATACTTGATTTGGCCGTTTGTGACCAGCGCGGTCGGCACGGTCAGGGGTTACGAGAAAACCCAAGCTGAGGTGATGCCCAAAATCAAACCATTGCTGGAACAGGCGACCCTAAGCAGCGATCCGGACCAGCAGTTCCTGAACCAGCTTGTCCGGGGAATGAAGATTGGATCCTTGGTGATCTACGATACCAAGTTCCGGGCTAAAGAAGACGGACAGGAAAAAGGAGTTGGCCTGCTGGCCCTTCTCTTGAACAAGGAGAAGAAATCAGGCAACTTCAGATTGGAAGGATGGGTAGCCGACAAGCCACTTGCCCTCCCGCGAGAGACCTATGAGCTTCCGCCACTGCTCTTTCAAGAACAGTGGGATG
>ERZ1292623.1752-Hain-H51-01um-R1-1752-length-20356-cov-6_pt2 | contig 19335 bp, 23 predicted proteins | sample MGYA00564398_ERZ1292623 | MGnify/ENA primary metagenome ERZ1292623 (study PRJEB36523, sample SAMEA6512633) | groundwater metagenome | collected 2019-01-07 | study: AquaDiva: Metagenomics assemblies of 32 groundwater samples | reverse complement strand
TGTGTGCCTCATATGTTTTTATGATGAGGCGTTGCACTTCAAAATGGAATTTGCGTGGCCTAAATTCCGAATTTGAAAGGAGAAAGAATGGAGCAGATCAAAGAATTTTCGGCAAACAATAAGTCTTTTCCGCCAACCAAAGATGGACTGTGGCTTGCGGTCCAAGAACAATACATGCAAGGCTACAACCACGAGGATCCGACGGCCGTCATCAAAGTAAAATACGACGGTGAGTTTGAGAAGGATGTTAGAATCTCTTGGGGTTGGGCGGAAGACATGAGTGAAGACATTGAAAAAGCTGTCCAACAAGTACTTGGACAAATCGGGACTAAAGAAAGCGACGCAGCGGATGCCGCACTTTGTGATGGCATCTACTAAAAAACCGCCCCGCGCTGAATGGCGCGGGGTCGAATTTTATCCAAACGTAAAAGAAAACGCTCGCAACCCGGGCGTTTTTATAAATCTTCTGGAGTTAGCCCCGTGTGTTTTGCAATACGCGCAAGCATACGAGGGCCAATTTCTTCACGATCATGAAAAGCAAATGTGATATTCGGCAAGCGTCCTCAATGCGATAACATATACTCTGCGAAGCGCAGACTGTCTTGTTTGGCCGTACGCCAAAACCCCGGGAAGTTTAGGTACTTCCGCAATCCAGCGTCCGTCTTCTTCTTTTTCAAACTCAACAGTAAAAATAGGTTTTGCGGTATTTTTTTTATGTTCCATATATTTATGGTATCAAATTAAAACAACTTGGTCAAAGACCGAATTTCTCAAACCATTGACATTTTCCATGGGTTTGATATAGTTAAAAGCGGAATTTGGACCCCCAAAAAACCCGCCTTCGTCTAAACTTCGGCAAGGCAAGAAGGAGCAAAGAAATGCAGGAAACGATAGAATCACAAGAATCGCAGCCCAAAAGAAAACTTGTCTTAGGGAAAAACTGGTTTCACGCGACAAGACGCAGTCCTGGAATCAGAAAAAATTCATCTATACCAGGAACTGGAAATGAAAGAGAAGAGAAATACATAGCATACTTGTACGACGTAAACGCTGGTGGATCTTGTTGTGTGGGAACCTATCTCAACGCTGTGTGTAAATTTAAACCTGACACCTTAAATGGACGGCTGACCGCAGTCGACAGCGCCATACGACACATTCTTCCAGAAGAGGCGCAATGGTTGACAGACGACGAACTTAGAATGAAACACAGCGACGATGCCGGCGTGCTCTATGAAGCAAATGATGGTCGTTCAAGACGATTTTCGGAAGACCTCACTCCGGAAGAATTTGCACAACAGCAACGCAAAATAATCCGCGAAACATTCGCGAAACACAACGTTGAAGTAATTTTTGAAGACGAACAAACTTCCTAACCAAAAGTAAACGAAAACGCTCGCAACCCGGGCGTTTATTTTATTCCCAAAAGTTCCGCGAGTCTTCTGCGGTCGAAGCCAACAATCAAACTGCCGTCAACATCTATCACCGGGACGCCCATCTGGCCGGATTTGTGGATCATATCTTCTCTAGCCTTCAAATCCGTAAGAACATTCTTTTCCTCGTAATTTATATTATTTTGCTTAAAAAATTCCTTTGCCATCTTGCAATAAGCGCAAGTTGGAGTGGTGTAAATAGTAACCTTATGCATATTTATATTTTATATCACAACTTCAATTTGATTTAAACTTGTTATTTGACGCAAGAACCGCTTTAAAAAAATGCGGGTCGCGCCCCAAGCTTTCCATATGGCGGACAATTCCAGCGACATCTTTTGGAAGGCACTTGCCTCCAAACCCCCGTTTTTCCGGATAAATAATGGAAACTGCCGGGCTCACCCGGCCATCCAAAAGCAAAAGCTCTCGAACAGCATCGTAGTCACTCCCATGAACTTGGGCTATGTCATAAAGCTGGTCAAAAAACATTTTTTGAGTCGCAAGATAAGAATTCTCAGCGTATTTTACAATTTCCGCCGTAGTACTGTCTGTCTGGACATATTTTGGGGCCCATCCGGCAACTTTTTGCCAAATTCTCACCCATTCGCCGGCAGTTTTGCGTTCTCCGCCAAAAATATGAAACTCGTGAAGCTTCATATCGGTAGGATGCGGGTATCCCCTCCAATGAGGAACTGCGTAGGTACCTTCCCCAATGAATTCTGGGCTGAAGGTTAAATTTTTTCCCGTCTCTTTCGCCAACCGAGCAACGGTTCCCGGCACAACGGTTGATTTTATCAAATAATGCTCGTGTTTTGATTTTTTAATAACGTTTTCGACAATACCGGTGTCGCACGAACCGTCCTCCCGCATTTCTGTTGGCACGCACAAAATAGCGTGTTTTACAGGTTTCAAATCCTCAAATTTTTCAAAAAATAAATGGGGCGGTTTAAGGCTAAAACCGCCCAATCCCACAGGGTCATGGATTGAAATTGCAAAATGGTCCTTTAAAAAGTTAAATATAGCTCTGCCAACATAGCCAAAGCCATAAAGGGCAATATTTTCCTTCATACACCTTTAAAACAATCTTATGCTATTATCGTTTCATTGCAATGAAAAAAACAAAAAAATATTATTTTATTGGTATTGGAGGAATTGCGATGGGCACGCTGGCTGGCATGTTAAAAACAAAAGGCCACATTGTTGCTGGCTCCGACCAAGGAGTCTACCCCCCAATGTCCGATATGTTAAAAGAACAAAAAATAAAAATTTTTTCTCCGTATAACGAGTTTCATGTGAAAACTTTTAAGCCAGACATTGTGGTTGTTGGAAACACAATCAAACGCGGAAATCCAGAACTTGAATATGTAATTTCTAAAGGACAAATCTATCGGTCACTACCTGACGTTCTTAGAGAGGAAATTATAGAATCAAAAAAATTGTTGCCAATAGTTGTGACGGGCACTCACGGCAAAACAACAACAACGGCGTTGATTGCTTGGATACTCGAATGCGCAGGGCTAGATCCAACAATTTTTTGCGGAGGTTTCACAAGAAACTTTAATTCTAGTTTTAAATTAGGAAATGGCAAATACGTTATTATAGAAGGCGATGAGTATACGACATCGTTTTTTGATAAAAATCCTAAATTTTTTCATTATCGCCCCTATATAGGAATAATTAACAACATCGAACACGACCATTTGGATGTTTACTCTTCGATAAACGATACCAAAAATGTTTTCTCTAAATTTATAAACTTGATCCCCAAAAATGGAAAATTAATAATAAACGCTGATGACAAAAACATAAACGATATAGTTAAAAATGTTTCATATGAAACATTCGGCTTAAATTCTGGAAACTTAATTGCAAAAAATATAACTTTTGGGCAAACTGGTACAACCTTTAATATGTTTAACGTGAAACACGATCTTGGCAAGTTTCATATGAAACTTGCTGGAAGCTTTAATGTCTATAACTGTCTTGCCGCCATATCTACTTCTTTAGCCTTAAATATCCCCGTTTCACGAATAAAAAATGCGATAGCGACATTTGATGGCGTTGTCAGGAGAGCCGAGTTTCTCGGAGAAAAAAACGGAAAAACAGTGATAAACGACTATGCTCACCATCCAACTGCTGTCCGTGAAACAATTAAAGCTATTAGAGCTAAGTTTCACGGAAATAGAATAATTGCCTTATTTGAACCCGGCTCTAGTTCTTCTAGAATGAAAATCTTTGAAAAGCCCTATGTTGAAGCCCTAGCAAATGCCGATATAGCTTATATTTACAAGCCATTCCTGCCGTTTAATCTGAAACAGACAAGTAGATCTTCCGGCTTGTTCTCTCAAAACAGAGTTTCACGTGAAATAATAAGGCTAGGAAAGAAATCTCGTTCATGCGACAGCATCGACAAGCTCTTGTTTCACCTGAAACAAGAAACTCGTCCAAATGATGTCCTGATAATTATGTCGTGCCGAGGTTTTGGTGGATTAAAAGACAAAATATGGACAGCGCTGTAACTGGGAATACCGGAGAAAAACTGGCGGTGAGATTTCTAAAAGATAGAGGATTCAATATTATAGAAACAAACTACCGCAAAAAATGGGGCGAAATCGATATAATTGCCGAAAAAAATGATATTTTACACTTTGTGGAAGTTAAAGCTAGTGTTTCTCCCGCCTTCGCCAAGGCTTCGTCGGGCAAGCATGAAGTAAATGACTTTTACAGACCGGAAGAAAATATCAGGCTTTGGAAAAAACAACGAATGTCGCGAGCCATAAGAACATATCTATTGGACAGAAAAGTTCCTGAGGAAAAAGAGTTTTTGATAGATGTAATAGCAATGAATCTTGATTTTTCAAACAAAATTGCTAAAATAAGATGGGTTCAAAATGTGATCTTTGAATAGGAGAAAAATGAAAGAATTAGACGACGATCAAATAATGGCAGCCCAATGGCTTAGACTCGTAAGTAAATTTGTTTATGAATCTAATATGATCGAAGACATAACCACATCATTTCAAGAAATTCAAAAAGAAGTTTGCAAAATGTACTTTGGAACAAGTGGCCACGTGGGAGCAATATTTAACACGACTATATCTGCTTGGAACAGATTTTTAGTTACAGAACAAATGCTTTGTGAATGGCACAAACTAATTATAGACGAACAAAATGAAAGATTTAGAAATCAAATCGGTAAAATAGCAAAAAATCAAATCGGGCAATATAGGGTTTATAGTGTTAGAGTCGGATACAAAATATGCCCTGGCCCCTTTCTTATACCCTCAAAAATGAAGGATTTAATACAAAAAATAAATGAATTTCAAGAAACAACAAAACAGAAACCGGAAGCGCAAACAGACAAAATTGAATTGCTAAAACAAATCTCGGATTTTCATTTTGAATTCGAAGAAATTCATCCGTTTATTGACGGAAATGGCCGTACAGGAAGATTGCTTGTTTGGTTTTTGTGTAACTATTTTTCTATATTTCCTCCGCCTATTTTTACTCACAAAGATAAACATAAAACTTACTATCCGGCTTTTGAGTCAAAAGAAAAAATGAGGAAATATTTTATGCAAAAAAGCTCCGCTTAGCGGAGCTTTTAAATTTAAATTTTTAAAAATTTATAACGCTTTAAATCCTTCAGAATTTTCTATCCTTTTTTTGGCATTTGGATCGTATTTCATCTCAATTTCCTGGTATTTATCTACTCCAACGATTTTTTTGATACTTTCCGCTGGGGTGCCTTCGACTTCGCTTTGAAGCTCTTTTAGCGCCTCTATTGGGTCATTAAGAAAGTTGCGCGCCGTTTTATAAACAGCGTGCGCCGCGGTGGTAAGCGACGGATAGGTGGAAAAAAGCAATTTATAGCCCATGTCTTTTAATTCTTGCGTTGTAACCGGATTTTCAAATTTATTCCATTCAAACGATGGAGAAATATTAAAAGCAAGCTCGAAAATCGGCATATGGGCTTTCATTCCTTCCGCAAAAGCTTTGGCGCTTTTTCTATCTGGTGTAGGAAATTCACACCACACAATGTCAGCTCCGGCTCTCGAATAGGCGAGTCCTCGTTTTACAGCTTCGTCAATATCTCCGCCAGTATCTGGATTTTTTTTACCCCCCGCGGCAGAGAAAGCATCAGTTCTGGCTATAATCAAACACGAGACATCGAGTTCGCGCCGCATATCCATAGCTGCCCGCAACTTCCCTAAAAATTCTTCTTCTGGAACTATTTCTTTCCCGGCAATATGCCCGCATCTTTTGGGATTCCGTTGGTCCTCCATGTGAAATGCCGCAATTGAAGTTTTTGTAAGAAGGTCGCGAACTATCCGCCGGACATTATGGACTCCGCCGTAGCCATCGTCTATATCAACCATAAAGATTCCGTCGGGCACCGCCTCGCAGATATATTGAATGTGCTGCAGCATTTCGGTAGGAGTCATTATTCCCATATCTGGAAAACCGCGCAGTCCGGAAGCGGCATAGCCGCCAACATACATTATTTTCTGGCCAGCCTTATACGCCACAAGAGCGTCGAAAGCGCTTGATATGCCGTAGGCAAAAGCCCCCCCATTTACAACTATTTCTTCCCTTAACAACGTTCCTGGAGATTTTTTACTCATTTTAAAAATCCAAAGTATCTCATTTTAGAATAGCACAGGACAAAATTTTATGTTAAATTGAGGCAATCGGAGAGTAGTATAGTGGCAGTACACATGCTTTGGGAGCATGAAGTCCGAGTTCGATTCTCGGCTCTCCGACAAAAAACCCAGCTTTGTCAGCTGGGGTTTAATTCGAAAATTTATTCTTTTATATCATTTGGTTCGTTTTTTTTCTCATCAAGGGCTTTCTCTGCCCTTCGTTTTTCCGAAAAGAATATTTTTATACGTTTTTGGAGTACCCCGAAACCCGGGTGGCCAATAAAATCAAAGAATTTACTATATTTAAACTGCCAGTCTTCGCACCAAAAATTACCGCCCCAAGAATCTATCTTTCGAAGAATGGAGTCTTCAATTTTTGTTAAATCTGTATCTTGCGGAGTAATAACCACAAATACAGGCGGTTTGCGGTATTTTCTTTCAAAAAACCGAAATTTTTCCTTTTCCTCCGGACCAACAAAAGATGACTTCAATTGAACCGGGACCGGCGCGCCGTCTCTCAACCGCCAAATAACCCGATCCGTCTTTAAAACCACATCCATATAGCTCCATCTTTCTGCTCTTTTTGTTCCGGCTATTAGACCTTTTCGGAGCAAAGAAGCGGAAATGGCATCGCAAATTTTTTCAGTATCGTCGCCCTTCTTTTTCTTCATCCTCCCCAGAGCCCTTGCGGAGCTTCTGCGCATTTTGCTTATTTCCGCAATCGCGCGCAGCCTCTTAGCATTCCGCCTGCCTCTTTTGCCCATTTCAACCTCCTTTGCCACGCCAAAGTCTCAACGAAGGCGGGCTTAACCTAAAAAGAAAATAGCACATAGTGTGCTATTTTGTCAAATTGCAAGTTTTATGTTAGAGTTTATTAAACCGCGAGTGTAGTTTAGTGGTAGAATAGGAGTTTTCCAAACTCCGGGCGCGAGTTCGATTCTCGCCACTCGCACACTTCGACAGGCTCAGTGTAAACTTTTATAAAAACCCAGCGGAAAAAGAAGTGTTGAGCACATCTTCTGCGCTTTCTTCAACTCTTTCCGTATCTTCTGCTAGAACCCCAATAAAAGTCCACATTCCTCCCAGGTTTGGAAAAACAACATTGTAAACCACTTTCTTTTTCTTTTCATCAAAATAAACCTTGCTCACTATGCCGATTGGATAACCATTAAGCACGCTTTTTATCCGCACGCAAAACAGAAATTTTCTTTCATCCTTTTTCTTCAGGATTTTTCCAAAAATCCATTTAATTCCCGCTGTTGAGTTGGCGCCAAGAAACCAAATCAGAGCCAAAACAATAAGATACGAAACGAACTTTATAACCCAAGGATTTAACCCGGTAAAAACCAAGAGAGATTCTAAAAAACAAGCCGCTTTGAAAAATTGGGAGAAACCGAGAGAAATTACTCCAAAAACAATGCTTAAGACTATGGCCGTAGGTATGCCCCTGCCAAAACCAACTTTTAATGATGTCACAAGCCTCCTTTCAAATATCTAGCGCCCAGAAGCAATATTATCTTAAAAATCTGATAAAATCAAACCATGGCCGACGAAATAAAACCGATTCCAAAACTGCGCACATTCGAAGCCGATATCGAAAAATTCGGCTCTGTTAAACCGCCGTACAAAGAAAACGAGCCGATTCCCGCGCGAAGGATAATATTTATAACTGTCTTGTGCTTGATTGGATTTATTGGAGTCTACTCTTTTATAAAACTTATTTCCAAATCTCCGGAAAAAGAACTGCCGAGCCCCGCTGTAAGCGGAATAGCGGAGGCATTTATAAAAAGCGACGCGGAAAGCAAGCTAAATTTTTCTCCGCTTGATTCCGGCTCGCTTGTGCGCGCGGTGAACGCCGAAAAAAGCGCTGGCAGAAAAATAGGGACAATCGCATTTTTGCCTCTACAGCTTACTCTGAGAGAATTTTCGGAGTTTATAGAGATAAACATTCCCGAATCGATTTTAGAAAATGCGTCCCCTGGGTTTAATATTTTTGCTGTTTATGGAACAAAAAACTCTGATCTGGCTTTTATAATAAAAACTAGAAATTTTTCAAAAGCATATTCGTCGATGCTTATCTGGGAAAAAACAATGTGGGCGTCTTTTAAACCTTTTTTGAACGCCGAAGACCTGGGCAATATAAGCCAGTATTCTTTTTCAGATGAAATAGTCCGCAACCACGATGCCAGAGCGCTTAAAAATTCCGAAAACAACTCAATTTTGGCTTACGCGATGTTCGACAAGCAATATGTTGTGATAGCCACATCTCGCGAGGCGCTTTCAACCATCCTCCAGCGACTGATTGCATCTCCGCCGAAATAACTACCTCACCCCCAAGAAAAGAAATGATATCTCTTTTCTTCTCCCCCTCTCCTTACTAAGGAGAGGGGGTTGGGGGGTAAGGTCTAACTTTGACTCAAGAAAAAATTTTTAGTAATATTCCACTATGCCATTAGATTTAGACTACTACCAAAAACTTTTAGAGGAGGAGAAAACCAAGCTCGAGGGCGAGCTGGGGGACATTGCCCACCGCAATCCTGACGCCCCGGAAGATTGGGAAGCAAACTATCCAGAACCTAGCGTAAATTCTCCTGCGCCGGATGAAAAAGCCGACCAAGAAGAAGAATTCGCGAATATTTCTGGCCAAGAATCAGCGCTCGAAGACAGGCTCCACGACATAAACGAAGCGCTGGAGCGGATAAACCATGGAACATTTGGAATCTGCGCCGTAGGCAAGGAGGAAATAGGCGAGGATAGGCTACGGGCAAACCCAGCGGCAAGGACGTGCATAAAACATGCTAACCAATAAAAATATGTTTCATGTAGATAATAAATTTCCTCATTTCGCGCTAGAAACCTACAATCCCAAAAAAGACGAAATCGAAAAAATTTCTCTAGACGACTTTTCCAAAAAAGACCTGCCGGCCGGCAAAGCAGGGTGGGTTATTTTGTTTTTCTACCCAGCAGATTTTACTTTTGTATGCCCCACAGAACTTTTGGATTTGAATAAAAAATACGAGGAATTTAAAAAATTAAAAGCCGAAATCATAGCCGTAAGCACCGATACGGTCTACACACATAAAGCCTGGTTAGAAACCGAACAGCTTCTTGCGGGACTTAACTACTCAATGGCGGCCGACCACAACGGAAAACTTTCCCGCGAACTTGGAATTTACGACGAAGAAAACGGAATGGCGCAAAGGGCGGTATTTATAATCGACAAAGATGGGATACTGCGTGCCGTGGAAATTGTTGCCGACAAAATCGGCAGAAACGCTTCGGAAATTTTGCGAAAACTGAAAGCTTTGGATTTTGTGGAAAAAAATCCTGGCCTCGTATGCCCCGCAAGCTGGGACGAAGGCCAAGAAACAATCTCGCCATCCATAAAAAAAGCAGGAAAAGTTTACAAAGATTTCCACAACTAATCTTTACAAATTTTTGGGGTTTAGCAATAATGAAATTATAAACATGTTTAGCTTTTTAGGCTCAATTGTGGGAAAAATAGCTTCTGCCGTCGTTTCGGTATTTGTTGCCATTGGATTGATATCGGCGCCTGCATCGGTTGCTCCGCAACCAACAGAAGAACTGATTGTGGTTGAAACCGCGACTTCCACCGCGGAAGTTAAACAAGAAACAGAAAAAGACGCCGATGTTAAGGCGGAGCTTGACGCTCTCAAAAAACAGCTTGCCGACGAACAAAAGAAACGAAAGGATTTGGAGAAAAAAACTCAAACAGCTTCTGTTGTTGCCCCAGTAGTACCGGCGCCCGCTCCAGTTGTTACTCCGGCGCCAACTCCTATACCAGTGCCCTCAACACCGGCAGTACAGCTTCTGCCCGGGCAATTTATGCTGCCTTCCGGAGCGATAGTCGATTCAACCGGCAAAGTGGTAAAACCGGCCCCGACCGCAATCGGGGCTCCAACAACGGTCGTAGCCGCCACAACAACCCCCACAACTCCGACCCCACCGCCAGCTCCAGTTTGGCCTCCAACAGAGGGAAGCACGGTTGATATCCAGCGAAGTGTATTATCTATAATAGGTTTCAACTCCCAACTTACCTGCGACCAGCTTCTTTCGCTTCCGCCAAGCAAAAAAGACCTCTGTAAACTATATAAAGACAACCAGAGCAATGGAAAATACACCTGGCGCATAATTGAAGATTTGTAGAAAAATTGTTAGATTGTTTGAATGGCGCTCAAACTCCATTCGGCGGAAGTTGTAGGACTTTCAGGAAAAATAATAGATGTTGAAATCGACCTTTCACAGGGTCTTTTTAGTTTTACAATTGTGGGCCTTGCAGATAAATCCGTAGCGGAATCCAAAGAGAGAATTTCCGCGGCCATAAAATCACTGGGCGCGCGCTCTCCTCAAAAGAAAAACCAAAGAGTGGTAATCGCCCTTGCTCCGGCGGACTTAAAAAAAGAAGGCCCGGTATTCGACCTCGCGATAGCTCTTGCGTATCTTTTGGCGTCAAAACAAACAAATTTTGACCCCAAAAGAAAAATATTTCTTGGGGAACTCGCCCTCGACGGATCTTTGCGCCCAATTAAAGGAATTTTAGCTTTAGCAGAAGAGGCGGTAAGAAGCGGATTTTCTGAATTATATGTTCCTAATGGCAACGGCGTTGAAGCTGGTTTGGTTGACGGCGTTGCTGTATTTGAAGCAGAATCTTTAGAACAAATTTTAAACCATCTCGAAGGAAAAGTTTTGTTAAAAGAAGTTTCAAAAAAACTTATAAATTTTAAGGATCAAATTTACCCCGTAGATTTTTCAGACGTAAAAGGCCAGGAATCCGCAAAAAGAGGACTTGAAATCGCGGCTGCGGGCGGTCACAACGCTCTTATGATAGGCCCTCCCGGCACCGGAAAAACAATGCTTGCAAAAGCATTTGCTTCAATTCTTCCTCCGCTTTCAAAAGACGAAGCTTTGGAGGTTACTAAAATACACTCAATCGCGGGAGCGATGAAAGAAAATCTTTCCTTGATAAAAGAACGGCCTTTTAGAAATCCGCACCATACATCGTCGTATGTTTCATTGGTCGGCGGGGGAGCATTCCCTAAACCAGGAGAAATTACTCTCGCCCACAGAGGAGTATTGTTTCTAGACGAATTCCCGGAATTTGAAAGAAGGGTAATTGAAGCATTGCGCCAACCGCTGGAGGATAAAATGGTCACAGTATCGCGAGCAAGAGCAACTTTAAATTTCCCGGCGCAAATTATGATGATACTCGCGATGAATCCTTGCCCGTGCGGAAATTTGGGTTCGCAAAAAGGATGTTCGTGCCCGCCGTACGCGGTACAAAAATACCAGCGCAAAATTTCCGGGCCGATTATAGATAGAATTGATTTGTGGCTTGGGGTTTACTCTATTGATCACAAAAAGTTGGATGACGATATTCATCCTTCAGGAGAAATTTCAAAAGAAATACGCAAAAGAGTTGAAAAAGCGCGCGAGATACAGCAAAAAAGATTCGCTGGCTCAAAAATTCTAACAAATTCTGAAATGGGAGTAAGAGATATTAAAAAATACTGCGCTTTGGACAATGAATCAAAATCAGTACTACAACAAGCGGCGGTGAAAATGGATTTGTCTCCGCGCTCATATCATCGAGTCATCAAACTCGCCCGCACGATTGCGGATTTGGCCGGAAAACAAAACATTCAAAAAGAGCATATTTTTGAAGCTCTGCAATATCGACCAAAGTCGATATTGTCATGAGTGTGGTCGAAGGACAGTATGGGCCGCAGAAGAGGGGGGATTAATTTCAATTTGACAATATTTTTGGTTTGGCTATAATAGAATTATTAACCTCGCTACCCCTGCCTTCTGGCAAGGGTAGCTTTTTTATAGCAATCTGCAATAATGCAATTTATGGTAAAAGAAAAGGTTTGTATATATATTGACGGCAGCAACTTTTACAATAAGCTCAAAAAGTCCGGACTTATTCCGAACAATAAAAGATTTGACTACACAAATTTTGTTAAAAATATTGTTGTGCAAAGAGATTGTGTTTCAAAAAGATATTATATCGGCATTGTTTCAAATTTTGATAATAGCGCCAAAAGCCAACTTTTGGTTAAAGATCAACAAAAATTTTTAAGCAATTTGGAAAAGGAGGGTTTTGATATAAAACGGGGGAAAATTTTATACGATGGCGGAAGAATAAGAGAAAAAGGGGTCGACGTAAAAATTGCAACTGACCTTATTATTGGAGCGGTAGATAATTTATACGACACAGCGGTTATAATAAGTTCTGACACAGATTTAATTCCGGCAATTCGTTATATAAGATATAAAAAGAAAAAGGTGGAATACATTGGCTTTTCTTCTCAACCATCTATCGGAATGATCGCAAATTCAGATATCAGACGACTTTTCACACAAAAAGAATTAGAAAATTTATTTAAATAATTTTTGGATTATCGCAAAATCAACCGCGGAAAGCAAACGAAAAAGTGGTCACTTGTTCTTTGTGGAATAAAAATTTATACTAAATACATGAAAAAACTAGTAATTTTAATCGTTGTTCTTGTTGCTGGGTATTTTGTTGTTGATAAATATTATCCACAATATCTCCAAAAACTGCCGTTTGTGGAGAAAAAAGAAGTAATGCAAGAATCCGATGAAATGGCTAATTGGAAAACATACAGGAATGAGGAGTATGGTTTTGAGTTTAAATACCCTCAGGATTTCCCTTTTGGTGACGGTGATTTTTCTTATCCTCCGTTGGCTTTGGAATTGCTGGGCCCTCGGGGTGCGGGTGATGCAATGGCTCGTATGGGCGTTTACTCGAAAGACAAAGTTCCTTTTCTTCCAGACTTCCCTGAAGAAAAATTTAAAAGCCAACCTCAAAGTTTGACTGAACTGGTTAATGAGTTTAAATCCAGAAATAATACGATAGCGCAGCAGACCAAGTTGAAAATGATTATAAAAATTGATGATATTGTTACCAATCATGGTGCTAAAGGGATAAAAGTGAGTTCGAAGTATGATGAAACATCACAAGGTCCTGGTACGAATTCATTACAGGGACCGACTTCTTTTAGAACGACCTATTATTTTTATCAATCTCCTTACTTTTACCAATTTATGTCGGGGTTTGTTGGTGAAAATAATTTTGTAGATAGCAAACTTGCTCAAATTGTTTCTACTTTCAAATTCACAAAATAAAAGCTGTTTTTTCATTTTTGCAGGCCGAGGCATTGCAGTATCGCCCGCACGATTGCGGATCTAGCGGGGGAGAAAGATATTAAAACACCCCATATTTTTGAGGCGTTGCAGTATAGGACGAAAAGTGATGTAATTTAAATAGAGTGAAAACTCGCCTGCGCTAAAAGCTTTGGCGTAGCAAGGGGAGGCTAAAATGGATCCAGAAGACGAATTTGTCGTTGAAGGAATACTCGAAGAAATGATGGAACCCGAAGCTATTTTTGAAATAGACTGGCCGGGCGGAAGCGGACTTACAGATGAACAAATTATGAAAATCCACGAATATATCCAGGCTGGAATTGTCACAAAAATTCTCGACACTCCCCAAAAATGGATATTCCGCATCAATATAGGCGTTGAAGCCCCGTGGCTTTGGGAGCTGGTCCAAAAACAGCAAAAAGAATTTAATGATTCTCTAAACTAAAATGCCCGGTCGTCTGACTGGGTATTTTATACCTCCCCCTTTGTCCCCCTCCTTATCAAGGAGAGGGGAAAATAAAAAACCCTTCTCTCCTTAACAAGGAGGAAGGGCTGGGATGGAGGTGAACTAAAACGGGTTCTTTGCTCCGCGGATTTCGAAGTGAACATGGCAACCGGTTGACTGTCCCGTTGAACCAACTGTTCCAATCTGCCAACCTTGCTGAACGTACTGGCCTACCGCTACGGAAACATTAAACATGTGTGAATAAACAGTTTGGGTGCCGTTGGGGTGGGCGATTACAACATATCGTCCATAGCCCCCGTTCCATCCGCTGGCGCGGGCAATCAAAACGGTTCCCGAGGCCGAAGCCATAATCGGAGTACCGCAAGTATTTGCCAAATCAACCCCATTAAATCCGTGAAGCCCTTGCGATTTTCGTCCTCCAGAAATCGGCCTTATGAAATATCCAGACAAATTCGGCCCTCCCGTACCTCGAGTGATGTTGCCAGAAGAAGATGGCACGGGGCTCAATTCAGCGTTTGGAATTATTATAGTGGAACCGACAACCAAACTATCGTTATCTATTCCGTTGTAAGACATTATTTCGCCAACATCGCCTTTAAGTTTTTTGGCAATAGATTCAAGGGTATCTCCCTTCTTGATTTGATATTGAACCCCCGTAATCGGCAAAATAACCAATACATCTCCCTCTTTTATGAGGTCGCCCCTTTTGAGAGAGTTTGCCCAATAAATTGTCCCGACATCTACCCCGAACATTTTGGCGATTTTTGAAAGATTGTCGCCCGAACGGACGGTATATGTTGTGATTTGGTCGAGTTTGTATGTTTCAATATCCGCGTCGCTGCCCATTGGGCCCACAACAGGAAGAAGAGATGATTCTTCCACAAAGTTTATGGAAGCCCCGCCCACTCCGGCGTTTGCAGCAAGCAATGGAAGGTTTTGCGAGTTAAACGATTCATCCTTTTTTTCATCTCCCAAAATTTTGCCTAAAAAAGACAAAAACCCCGCGTGGGCTGGGTTTGCAACGGCAAAAAACACAAAAATGGACAATAGAGTGCCCAAAAAAGCAAATTTAGACCATTTTGAGTTTTCTAAAATAAGTTAAAGTCTAAGTTAATAACAACACTTTCTGGGATATCCTAGCTTTTTTATCATTATTTTTACCTTTACCCCCCACACTAATCATAATGTCCTGCACAAGGCAAAATAACGATATTTTAGCTCAAATTAGGCTTATTTTCCCAGATGTCTGTACCCCCATGATTTAGCAGAAACTTTCAACATTATGATTAGTGTGGGGGCAGGTGCTCCAATCCGACTGTTAAAGTCATTCTAGCACCCCGACTGCGGTCGGGGCAATCTTTGGCAAGGGCGGGTGTGGATTACAAAAACCTGCTAAAATTCGTATTATTCTCATGGAAAATCTTAATCAGAAACAAAAAGAGGCGGTGGAGTCGTCCAACGAACCTGTTTTGGTGGTTGCCGGCGCTGGCGCGGGAAAAACTAAAGTCATTACGGAAAGAATTAAAAGGCTAATCGAAAGCGGAACAGCGCCGGAATCAATTTTGGCGGTTACTTTTACAAACAAGGCGGCGGAAGAAATGAAAACGCGCATAGGGGATAGGGGCCAGGGAATAGGGACTAGCCCCTTTGTTGGCACTTTCCACCAGCTTGGGCTTTTGATTATCAAAGAAAACACAAAAACCCTGGGAATGGGCAGAAACCCAACGATACTCGACGAAGACGACTCTTTAAGCCTGATTAAAGAATCGGAAAAAGATTTGGGAATCAACCCTAAAGAATTCGACCATGGAAAATTTAAAAACCAAATGTCTAAAATGAAAAACTCGCTTGTTTCGGCGGGGGATTTCGAAGAACGGAGCTTTTGGGGAGAAAACTTCAAAAGAACATGGGAGCTTTACGAACGAAAAAAGAAAAACCAGAATATGCTCGACTTCGACGATCTCCTTATCCTCCCCGTAAAACTCCTTCAGCAAAAAGAAGATATTTTAAAAAACTACCAGTCCCGCTGGCAATTCATACACATAGACGAGTACCAGGACACAAACAAGGCCCAGTACGCATTAAGCAAACTGCTTGCCGCGTCGCATCGGAATATTTTCGCCGTAGGCGATATTGACCAGGCAATTTACAGCTGGAGAGGCGCGGATTTCAGAAACGTTTTGAATTTTCAAAAAGACTACGCGGAAGCCAAAATAATAACGCTTGAACAAAATTACCGCTCCACGGATATTATCCTTGAAGCCGCCAACGCCGTAATTTTGAATAATAAAATGCGCCTGCCCAAAAATCTCGTAGCGGAGCGCAGAGGCAGCGAGCTTATCCGCGCGATTTACGGAATAAATGAGCGTGATGAGGCAAGAAAGATAGCGGAGGAAATTCTCCAGTCGGGGGGTAGGGGTTATAACGATATCGCAATCTTATACCGCACAAACGCCCAGTCGCGCGCGCTTGAAGAGGCAATGCTTACTTACGGAATTCCTTACAAAGTCGTTGGAGGATTCAGATTTTACGAAAGAAGAGAAATAAAAGACATCTTAGGATATCTCCGTCTTATGCAAAATCCCGCGGACACAATAAGTAAAAGGAGAATTCTCAACATTCCGCCAAGAGGAATAGGAAAAACCCTGGCACTAAAAATAATGAGTGGGATAAAAGATTTGAATAATTCGGAGGCACAAAAGATAAAAGAATTCGAGAGCCTAATAGAATCTTTACGCACCAAACAATCCAAAAACACTTTCGACACCATTCAAAATTTAATAAAATCAATAAAATACCGAGAATTTATCGACGACGGCACAGAAAAAGGCGCTGAACGCTGGCAAAATGTGCAAGAGCTTCTGACAATCGCCAAGGAACAGACAATTGAAAATTTTTTGGAACATGTTTCGCTGTTTTCCGCGGACGATAAGGGCGACCCCTCGACTCCGCTCGGGGCGGGCAAAGTTACTCTTATGACCGCCCATATGGCAAAGGGACTGGAGTTTGAAGCCGTATTTATAGCCGGGCTCGAAGAGGGGCTTTTTCCGCATGCGCTTTCGATAAGCCCGGAAGAAATAGAGGAGGAACGAAGATTGTTTTACGTGGCTCTCACCCGCGCCAAAACCAAGCTTTATGTTACGCTTACCTCGCAGAGAACAATTTTTGGCAACACAAATATGGCAGCGCCATCAAGATTTTTGGGCGAAATACCAAAACACTTGATAGCGCATATCAATAAACCCAACTATTACGAAATGGAGGAAAACATTTATGTCGAATAAATAGCGACCCCAATACACTAATTCACACGAATGACCCAAATGAATAAAAAATTAATACACAGTGAGTTGTCGTATGTTTTAAATGGCATATTCTTTAAGATTCACAACAAACTTGGCAGATTCGCCAGAGAAAAACAATATAGCGACGTTTTGGAAGAAGAATTTAAGTCGCAAAACATAAATCATAAACGAGAAATTGATTTGAATAGCTCGGGAAACCGTTTTGATTTTCTGATTGAAAACAAAATTGTTGTTGAAGTAAAAGCAAAACCATTTGTTACCAAGAGTGATTATTATCAAGTGAACAGATATTTAGAATCCTCTGGTATTGAACTTGGTTTAATTGTTAATTTTCGCCACCGCTATTTAAAACCAAAAAGAATTGTTAACGCTAAATTATATTATTCAGACATCTCAGATAAAACAATATGAATTTTGGTCACTATTTGGGTCAACATTTTCTGACAAATAAAAAAATTATTGAGGATATTGTTTCTGCCGCCCAAATTTCAAAACAAAATACAATTTTAGAGGTGGGACCAGGAAGGGGAGTGCTTACAGAGGCATTATCAATAAAAGCGAAGAAGATTATAGCAGTGGAAAAAGACAAAAATTTGGTCCAGTTTCTTAAGGAGAGGTTTAAGAGCAAAAAAAACATAAACATTGTTGAGGGCGACATCTTAAAAATAAGGCTTGATTCGGGTCATTCGGGTGCAAATTTGGGTCATCTGGGTCGCTACAAAATAGTTGCCAACATTCCCTATTATATTACCTCCCGCTTCCTGCGCTTATTCTTGTCCCAAGCTCGGCTTAGACCATCTCTTATGGTTCTAATGGTTCAGCGCGAAGTAGCCGAAAGAATTGTCGCTAAAGATAAAAAAGAATCTTTGCTTTCGCTGTCCGTAAAAGCATACGGAAAACCGGAAATTATAAAAATAGTCCGCAAAGGCAATTTTTCGCCTCCGCCGAAAGTGGATTCGGCGATAATAAAAATTACGACCTCACCCCCCAACCCCCTCTCCTTAGTAAGGAGAGGGGGAAAGAAGAGAGATATCAATCTCTCTTCTGGGGGTGAGGTAGAAAAAATTCTCTCTATTGCCCGAAAAGCCTTCCAGCAAAAACGTAAAATGCTCCGCCATTCCTTGGGAAAAAATTTGCCGGAACAATACACAAATAAGCGCCCGGAAGAATTAAAGTTAGAAGATTGGGCAATTATTTACTCGTTCCAATTTCCTCTATCATCAAGGCCTTAGGTATTCTGCAAACCACTTGTCCTGTTGAACGCCCCAAAACCCAATTTCCGGGTTGAAATGAACGATAGTCATACACTTTTGTGCCCGATGTTACAGCAACCATTGTCCTTCTTGGTGGACCAATCATCATAACCTCTTTTACCCCTAATTTTCCTCCGCATTTGCATTTTTGTTTTGTTAAAATTTGCCCGCCAAAGTTACCTTGGGTGTCTGTAAGAGATTTAACACCCGCAATACTGTCATAGGCGCTATCCTGAATAACGGTCTGTGGAGTGAGCCCAGCCTTAAAAATATCTTGTTCTGAACCAAAAAGACATTTCAATTTACCTTCAAAAAGTGTCAAAAATACTTGAATTCCAATAATAATTGCGCATGATGTAAGATCCGCGCAAGGTTTAAATGTAAATCCACTCTTTGGAGTTACCCCACCAATCTTTATAATTGCAGAAGTGGGAATAGGAACAAGCAACAAAACCCCCAAAAACACAAAAATTAAAAGAGAAGCGATAAGCCTGGTCATTAGCTTAATTATACACACAATTTTAAGTGGCATAAATGATACAATAAAAGAGGTGAAACAGGATTATTTACCATCTAAAAATTTTGTAAAGGCGGTCGGTTCAATAATCACGATTTTGGTGATTGGCTGGTTGGTTTTGTATATTTGGGACAAAGGAAAAGACTCGGCCGGAAATCCAGCCCAAAACTCGCCTACGGCGAGCATTGAGGCGGACAAGGATACCGACAACGACGGCCTTAAAGATTGGGAAGAACAGCTTTGGACGACAAATCCAACTCTAACGGATACGGATGGCGACGGAACAAAAGACGGCGATGAAGTAAAAGCGGGAAGAAACCCAAAAATAGCCGGCGCGGATAAACTTGAAAATCCGGAAGAAATTATAAAAAAAGATAGCGCTGATTCCGCGACAACATTTACGGCAAAGATTGCCGAAGAATTCGGGAAAAATTATTTTGCGGGCAAGGGCCTTGTTGGTGGAGAAGCTTTGAGCGCTTCGGCCCAGGAAGGTTTGGCGGATTCAATAGCTTTGGGCATTGAACAAGGAATCG
>ERZ1292623.1916-Hain-H51-01um-R1-1916-length-19342-cov-9_pt1 | contig 19342 bp, 16 predicted proteins | sample MGYA00564398_ERZ1292623 | MGnify/ENA primary metagenome ERZ1292623 (study PRJEB36523, sample SAMEA6512633) | groundwater metagenome | collected 2019-01-07 | study: AquaDiva: Metagenomics assemblies of 32 groundwater samples | reverse complement strand
CGGATGGCGTGCACGCCGATCGCGTAGGTCTGTGCGCGACGAAGCTCGTCGCCGGTTACCAGTGCCTCGCGCAATTTCGCCATTTCCTTGAGCAAGCCGTCGCGCGCGGCATCCTCTTTGCCCGGCGACGTGGCGATGTACGCATTGAAGGTGCCCGCCGCGCGCCGTTCGCTGCCGAAGGCCTGAACCGTGTAGCACAGCGACTGGCGATCGCGCAGCTCTTCGAAGAACCGGCCGCCGAGGCCGCTGGCAATGCTCGAGAGCATCGCGACGTCGAAGCGCGCCACGTCGGAACGCGCCGGCGCTGGCCAGGACAACACCAGCGCCGTCTGCGCCTTGTCGCGACGCTCCACGGACTGGATCAGGCGGGCGGGCCATTCCGGACGTGCGATTGCCTTGGGCTCGCGGAACGTCAGGGCATCGAAGTGCGAGGCCACGAGCGCGGCAAGGCGGTCCGGATCGCCATCGCCCACCACGGTGAGGACCGTCGGTCCGTCGAGAAACGACTGGCGGTGCCATGCCTCAAGGTCGGCGCGCGTGAGGCCCTTGAGCGAGGCCTCTGTCCCCATCGCCGGCACCCCGTAGGGATGCGAGGCGAACGCCGCCTGCGTCGCGAGCCTCACGGGATAGCGGTACATGTCGTCACGCAGCGCCGCGACGTCTGCCAGCGCGATAGCGCGTTCGGTTTCAAGGGCATCGCTCGCGAAAACGGGACGCTGAGCCACGTCGGCCAGGAGCTCGATGGCGCCTTCGACGTGCTTCACGGGCACGGAGATGGACCAGCCCAGTGTTTCGGCGGCGACAGCCACGGATACGCTTCCGCCCATGCGCTCGCCGCCTTCCGCGATCTGGACGGCGTCGCGAGTCGCGGTGCCCTTGATGGCGGTCCGCGCCATGAGCAGCGTGCGCCCTCCCGTGGCCTCCGTCTCCTCGCACGGGCCGCCGAGGGAAAGCGCGCCGAAGTAGGTGATCGGTGAGGCGGCGCGACGGCGCACCAGGACGGGCACACCGGACCGCAGGCGATACACGCGGACGCCCGCTTCCTCGCGTTCGAGGGTGGCAAACGCCGGAGGCCGGGAAGCTGGCGTCGCTGGCGCGGGCGCTGGTGCCAACGGTTCGGCGCGCGACGCCTGGAGCCGAGCCTGTGCGGCGGCGCCGTCAGCCGCAAAGGTCAAGGCAGTGGTCGGCCGGTACACCAGCAGCGATGCCTGATCGTTGCGCAGGTACTTTCGCGCGACATCGGCCACGTCGCGAGCGCTGGCTTGCAGCATCCGGTCGAGAAACTCATCGCCCAGTTCCCAGCGCCCCAGTGATTCCCACTTAGCGAGATGGTTCGCCTGTCCTTCCATGTCTTCGATGCGGCGCAACCATCGCGACTCGGTAATGCTCCGGGCGCGTTCGATTTCGTCGTCCCCTATGCCTTCGTCGCGCACGCGCCTCAGCTGATCCCACGCGGCTTCGATCGCGGCGTCCGCGCGGTCCGGCGACGATTCGGCCTGAACAGCGAACACGCCGATGCCGCGCGGCGTGTAATTGTACGCGGAAATGCTCGACACGAGCTTGCGCTCGCGTGTGGCGCGATAGAGCCGCGATGCGCGCCCAGCGCTGAGCACGGCCGACAGCATTTCCAGCGTCGGCGTGTCGGGGTGATCCAGCGGCACCGTGCGCCAGCCGAGGGCGAATTGCGTCTGCGCAATGTCACCGGACAACTCGCGAAACCGGAATCCGGCCGACGAGCGCTCCATCGTGCCGGGCGTTCGCGAAGGCTCGCCGATGGAGAGGTCGCCATACAGCCGGTTCACGGCGCCAAACGCATGGTCCGTATCCACGTCACCGACCACGACGAGCACCGAGGTGGATGGCCGGTAGAAGTTGCGGTAGAAGCGCCGCACATCGTCGCTGGTCAGCCGCCGCAGACCGTCTTCGCGGCCGATGCGCCAACGCCGGATGCGATGTTCGTCGTGCATCAGTTCGTACAGGGTCTCGATCACGACTGACGGCGGGCTGTCCGCCTTGCGCTTGGCCTCCTGGATGATCACCTCGAGCTCGTTGGCGAGCTCGTGGCTGTCGATGAGCGAGTGGCGATAAGCATCCGCCTGAATCTCGAGCGCCACGTCGAACCCGCTGGCGGGCACGACGGCGTAGTACAGCGTGTGGTCGTAGATGGTGGCCGCGTTCAGATACCCACCGACCGACTTGGTCTGGCGCGCAATCTCGCCTACCCCGCGCGTCGGCGTGCCCTTGAAGTACATGTGCTCCAGCACGTGCGCGATGCCCACGACGTCGTCCGTCTCGTCGAAGTAGCCGGCGTTGACGTACGTGACGATCGCGGCCACCGGAGCCGACGTATCACGACGCACCAGCACGCGCAGACCGTTGGGGAGCGTGCGCCGCTCGACCCCGGCGAGCTGGCTCAGGGCGCGCGCTGGGTCTGGGCGCCGGGCACCCCGACGGAGGCAGAGCACGAGCTCCACGCCCCAGGTCCGGCCCGTTCGAGCCAGCGGTTGCCCTCATCGAGTCGGCCGAGCTTGAGGAGCGTGCAGCCCAGGAAGCCCTGGGCGGCGAGGTCGTCCGGAGCAGCATCAACCACGCGAACGTAGAAACGCCGCGCCAACTCATAGTCGCGGGAGGCGAGCAATACCGCCGCCATCTCGCGCAACCCCAGAACGCCTTCGGGATCCGCCTGCACCGCCAGCGTCGCGTGCTCGCGCGCGCCTACAAGGTCGCCGGACTCACGCGCGATCCGCGCGAGAAAGACATGGGCCTCGGCGGCGTCCGGAATCCGGCGCACGATATCCTCGAACGCGTCGCGTGCCGCGGCCTTTTTGCCCTGAGAGAACAGCGCCACGGCTCCGTCGAAGGTCGCACGGTCCGACGACCCACCAAGCAGCTTCCATGCGAAGAACGCGCCCGCGCCAATCACCGCGACGACCGCCACCGAGACGACCGCGACGAACCACCACGGTTGCGGCTCCGGCGGCAACGGCACCGGCCGCGGCGTCCCCAGCGGCGAAAGCCGCAGGCCGCGGGTGGACATCGCCTCTCCAGGCACGGTGTGCTCCGGCGCGCCCTCCGCCATCTGGAGCGAGGATTCGAACTGGTCGAATCCCTCGCGCGCGGCGTTTATATCGGTGCCGGACGGATGGTACGACGTATCCGCGCAGCGCTGGCTCACGGCGTTGAAAGCGGCCAGTGCATTGGCCTGATCGAGAGTCAGGAAATGACGATGGCGCGCTTCGTGAATGAGCGCCGCCCCGCTGGTCACGGATCCGCCGACCAAGGCGCGCAGTGCGGTCTCGGTGCCTTTCCACGCCTCGGCAATGTCGGCCGACAGCTCCCCGGGACTGCGGGAGCGATCCAGTCGGCTGATTGGCGGCCGAACGGCCGATAGGGCTTCAAGCGCCTTCTTGTGCATGACTGCCAGGGTGCGGGGTGCAGCGTTCAGGGTGCAGGGAAACTGCACCCAAGGCAATATCGCCGCTCGCTACCGGACGATGCGGAGGAGGCCCGCGCGCGCAGACGCGCGCACGAAACTCTCAGCGTCGTGAATCGGGAGCTGGATCCCCGTCTGCGTCAGGACGCGTCGCGCAGTACGCTGCATGTACTCCTCGATCGTGTGGCCGGCGATCTCGGCGTCGGAATCGCGCATGCCCGTCACGATCTCCTCCCACGACCCGCGGAACGACGAACCGCCCGAGGCCACGACGTGGTGCGTGTCCTCTTCCTGCTTGGTGTCGGCCAACCCGTTAAGCAGCGAACCGAACAACTCCAGCTGATTGCGGGCAACCTCGGGATCGACGCCCTTCTGCACGCCGGCCCGGCCGGGTTCGATCTCGAGCAGCAGTTCGTCGATATCGTCCAAGCCTTCGTTGAGCTCGGCGAGCCGCGCCTCCCACGGCTTCAACTCGGCGTCCGACTCATCGAGCTTGTACACGGCACGCTTGAGTTCGATGAGGCGCCAGATGCCCAGCTCGTCCCAGTGGTCGTCGGGCTGCGTGCGCTCGAAATGGTACAGCGCGCCCTCGAACTCCCCCTTGTCGTAGAGCAGGTTGGCAAGGTAGATGCGCGCCTCGGCATGATCGCCGTCGACCTGCAGGGCTTTGCGCAGGGACGCCATACTGCCTTCGTCGTCGCTGAGGCGGTGCTTGGCGTAGCCCATGCACGCGATGGCCTCGGCGGACTCGCCGGTCTGTTCTACAGCGGCCTCGAAGAAGTGCAGCGCCTCGCCGAAGAGCGCGTGACTATCGCGAACGGACCCTTCGCGAAAGAGGGAGCGCCCGACCTGGAGCACGAGGTCCACGTCGTCCGTGTAGCCAAGTTCGAGGATCCGGTGGAAGCACTTCAGCGCGGCTCCCTGTTGGCCAAACTTGAGCAGCGTCTCGCCGAGACCGGCCAAGCCGTCCTCGTGTTCCGGCTCCAGGACCAGTGCCTCTTCGAAAGCGCGGCGCGCCCAGGCAAATTCCTCGCGGGCCAGCCGCGCGTAGCCGACGCCCACCCGGAGCTCCACCGAATTCGGGTAGAGCGTGAGTCCCTCGCGAAGCACCGTCAGCGCATCGTCGTACTGGCCCTCGTTGTAAAGCTGGTGCGCGCGCTCGTCATACTCCTCAGAACTCAGGAAGGGCGTTGGCATCTCGTCACACCTCCGGCTCGCGAGGTTCTTCTCTATAGTACCATGACCACCCGTCGAAGTTCAACGGCCAACACGTCGCGACTGAAAAACGACTGAAAACGACACCGCGATCTCCGCGGCCAGCCGGGCATTGGATTCGAGCAGCGCCAGGTTGGCGGCCAGCGACTTGCCGCCGGTTTCTCGCGAGACGGCGGCCAGCAGGTACGGGGTCACGTCGCCGCCCCAGACGCCCTGTCGCGCCGCCTCCGCCAGACCGATCGCTACCGCCCTTTCCACCGCCTCTGCCTCCAGGGCCGTGGCAACCGGAGGCGGCTGCACTACCAGCACGGCCTGTATCCGGTTGAGGCCGAAGTGCGCGGCAGCGATGCAGGCAACCTCAGCCACGGAGTCGGCTCGCGTCGTGAGTGGGATACCGGTACGGACCGTGTAAAAACCCGGGAATTCGCTCGTGCCGAAACCGACCACCGGAATGCCGAGGGTATCGAGCCGTTCCCACGTGGCTGGCAGGTCGAGGATCACCTTGGCGCCCGAACAGACGACGATCATGGGCGTGCGTGCCAGTTCGAGCAGGTCGGCGGACTCGTCGCGCACGTTCGGTTGGCCGCCCGGGGCGACGCGATGCACGCCGCCGATGCCACCAGTGGCCAGCACACGCACGCCCGCGCGGTTCGCCAGGGCCAGGGCCGCGGCCACGGTGGTCGCGCCATCGGCGTGCTGGGCAATCGCGGCGCCCAGGTCGCGCGCCGAGACCTTGCGAACAGCCTGGCGACTGAGAAAGCGCTCGAGCTCGGCCGGGTGCAAGCCCAGCGTCGCCTCGCCCTGCGCGACTGCCGTGATGGCCGGCGTTGCGCCGGCGCGTTCCACGGCGGCGGTCATGCGTTGCGCGGCCTCGGCGTTCTCAGGAGCGGGCAGGCCCTGCGCCAATACCGAGCTCTCGATCGCGACAACCGGCTTGCCCGCGTCCAGCGCCTGCTGAACCTGCGGAAGTATCCTCACCGCACTGCGGTCTTCTTTGGCCATGCCGACGTAATTGCCTTGCCCATCGCCGCCATGGTCAGTTGCGGCTCACTGTCCAGCGCCCAGCGCTGGTCCACGTTCTCCTTGGTCAGGACGCAGGCCACGACGCGCGTCTGGAGCCGGAACAGCGCGCACTCGGTTCTCATGTCGCTGTTGGCGCCGGTCTTGTGCGACGCGGTCACGCCTTCCACGTGCCGCTGCAACAACTTGTCATCTTCGGTATGCGCCAGAATGTCGAGCATGACGGAATCCGCGCGCGGGCTCACGGCCTTACCATCAGCCAGCAGGGCGAACAGCCGCGCCATCTCGTTCGGCGTCGTGACGCCAAGTCCATATTTGACGGAACTGTCCAGCGCAACGCTGGTGATCCGGAGAAAACTCTTGGCGTGAATCTTGGTGTGCGGCAGCCCCAGCGCTTCCATTTTCTGCCACGTGCGGCGGATGGCGACCTTGTCGAGCAGGAGGTTGGTGGCGGTGTTGTCGCTGATCGTGATCATCAGCCACGCCGCGTCGCGGACGGTGAGCTCGAGACCGTCGTGCATAAACTGGAGCGTGCCGGACCCAGGAACCTTGTCCACCTTGAGCATCGTGATGCGGTCGTCGAGGGAGATCTCGCCCTTCTCCACCATGTCGAACAGCGTGACGAGCACGGACACCTTGATGAGGCTCGCCGTGGGAAACGTCTCATCGCCGCGGCGTTCAAGCCTTTCGCCGGAATCCAGGTTGTGGACGGTGTAGCCCAAAACGCCGCGGAATCCCTGGGCGAGAGAGTCCAACGAGCCCCGGAGGACCACGGTGTCTGCCTTGGAACTGCGAGCGCCCTGCTGTGCGGCGGCTTCGCCGCCGACTCGCAGTACCAGTGCGCACACGGTCGGGAGCATCGATAGCCAACGGCCTTTGTTCATTTGGCCTCCTCGAACTGTTCGGCCTTCTGGACGACGACGGTTTCACGCTCGTTGGCCGACGCGTCCCACAGGACAACAACCTTCACAGTCTCGCCTGCATACGCGTCGAACGACTTCGCTTCGCCCTTCTTGAGCTTGATCTCGTGGCCGTCCTCAAAGCGCAGTAGCACGAGCGGATACATTTCGTTCTTGTAGCGACGGCGGATCCGCCTGGGCTTGGCCGGCTTCGTCACCTTACGTCACCACCGCGCGCTTGTGCTCGAACTCGCGCCATGCGTCCGTACTCAAAGCCTCGTCAATCACTTCGATCGCACGATCGACCTCGGCGTCCGTCGTGTAGAAGTGCGGCGCGATGCGGATGCCCGCGCCCGGCCGGTAGTCCACCACCACGGTTCGTGCGATGAGGCACTGCGACACTTCGTACGCGTGCGGCACGTCGATCGCCACCGTTCCGCCGCGACGCTCGGCGTCGCGCGGCGCGTTGACGGTGTAGCCGCGGGCGTCGGCCAGTTCGATGAGGCGCGCGGTCTGCCGCTTGCTCTTGGCGCGAATCGCGTCGATGCCGGCGCGTCGCACGATGCGCGGGCCTTCGCGCGCCGCGAACAGTGCCGGGATCACCGGTGTCCCCCCAAGCCAGCGAAAGGTGTCGGTGGCGTAGTCCATTTCTGGCTCAAAGCCGAACGGGCGCGCGTGCGCCTGCCAGCCCGTGAGCGCCGGCTTGTACTTCGAGCGCACGTCCGGCGACACGTAGAGGAAGCATCCACCGGGGCCGCCGCACAGCCATTTCAACACGCCGCCGGTGAGGAAGTCGCAGCCGATCGCGCGTACATCCACCGGGATCACGCCCACCGCGTGAAAAGAATCCAGCGAGACCAGCGCGCCGACCTCATGCGCTTTCCGGCACACCGCGGCGACGTCCATGACGTACGCAGACCGGAACAGCACGTGCGAGATCGAGACGAGCCGCGTGCGCGAGTCGATCGCGTCCAGCAACTGCTGCGTGTCAACGCCCAGCCCGTCTGCCGCGGCCGGCACCACCACGAGCTCCGCACCCAGGCGAGTGGCAAGTGCGCGGTACACATAGCTCACCGACGGAAAGTCCTGCGCGGTCATCACAATCCGACTGCGCGGCGCCGCGTAGTCAAGCGCCGAGAGCACCGACGCTTGCGCCATGGTCACGTTCGACGTCATCACGACCTCGCCGCTCGATGCGCCGATCAGCGGGGCGATCTCATCGCCGACGCGCACCGGCATCTCCCACCAGCCCTTGCCCCAGGCGCGCACACCCAGCTGAGCCCACTCGTCCACGTATTGCGCGAGACTGTCCGCGACCGTCCGCGGCATGGCGCCCAGCGAATTGGAGACGAGGTACGTGCAGCGCTCCAGAATCGGGAACTCGGACCTGAACTTGAGCAGGGGATCCTGCATCACGCGCCCCGCGATGGTTTCGCTCGCCGCAGCCAACCTGCCGGGCTGGCCGCGTACAGAGTCAGGCCGATGGCCACGGTCACTGCGCTCACGGCCCACTCACGCGCCGTCACCGACGTGAGCAACACGATGATCACGATCGCCGCGAGCGGCGCCGCGATCGCGCTGCCCGGAATCGTGCCGGCGCCGGCGATCGGCGCATCCGCGTCCCGGATTCCCGCGCGCCGCAATTGCCAAGCGGCCGCGGCGCAGCCGAGGTAGACGACCAGCACGGAGACGTTGGCGAGAATCACCAGCGGCTCGAAGCCGCTGCTGAGCGCCAGCACCAACGACAGCCCAGTCTGCACGATGATGGCGATCCAGGGCGTGTGAAAACGCGGATGCACTGACGCAAGCGCTTTGGGCAGGATGCCGTCGCGCCCGAACGCGAACAGCGCGCGCGGAATGGCCAGCACCATGCCGCTCAGGTAGCCAAACGTCGAGAGGATGATCGCGACGCCGAGCATCACGCCGCCTCCCGGGCCCATGACCGCCGTGGCCAGGTCGCCCAGCGGCGAAGGGTTGCCGGCGAGTTTCTCGCCGAGGACACCCTGCGCCGCGACCTGCACCAGCAGGTACACGACGCTCACGACCACCAGCGCGATGAACACCGCCCGCGGAACCGTGCGTCCCGGATTGCGCACTTCACCGCTCGGAACCATGGCGCTCTCGATGCCGGCGAAGATGAACACGAGGAACACCGATGCACGCTTCACATCGCTCATCGCGGGTATGTCCGTCACCACCAGATTGGCCGGCTTCAGGGCCAGCAAGCCCAATACGATCAAGAGCCCCAGCGGCACGAGCTTGATGACGGTGGACGCCATGTTGAGTCGCGCGCCGAACTGCACACCGCGCACGTTGACGGCGGCCACGACCGCGAACATCACCATGATCAAGCCGGCGCGCGCCGCGCCCGATCCGAGTGCGGGGATCATGCGCTGCGTGCTGTCGGCGAAGATCGTCGCAACCGCCGCCGTCGCAATGGTCCCAGTGAGCCAGAGCATCCAGCCGACCGCGAATCCGGCGAACGGGCCGAACGCCCGTTCGACGTAGGCATAGGGGCCACCAGTCGACGCCACGCGACTGCCCGCCTCGGCGAAACACAGCACCACCAGCCCCATGGCGATCGCGCACACGATGTAGGCAATTGGCGCCGCGGTGCCAAGCCGGCCTGTGACCTCCACAGACCCCGGCGCGCGAAAAATTCCGCCGCCGATCGTGATGTTGATCACGCTGGCGGCGAGCCCCCAAACACCGAGCGCTCGAACAAGTCCCGCTTCCCTGGCTTGCGTCAAGCCTGATGCCTCTTGGCGTGGTTCGGGCGCGGAGCAGATTTCGCGTCAGGAAATAGAGACATGGGGTACAACACTAGACCGCGGGGCCGGGCCTCGCCACCATATTGCGTCCTCCCACAGGAGACATTTCGATGCCATCGATTCGTAGCGTGACCATCCTTCTGGCGATCATCGTCGCGATCGCGAGCCCGTGCCGCGTGGCCGCTCAATCGCTGTCGCTGCCGACTCCGGCCGTAACGCGGGACACGTTCATTGCGGACTCGACCGCGCAGGCCGCCGGCCCGCGCCTGACGACCACCGCCACCGGCGTCCACCGCCAAAACGCGCCGACCACCGCGAGCATGGCACCGGCACTGACGAACCTGGGCAAGCCGAAGACGCTCATGATCATGGGCGGCGCCGCGATCGTGCTCGGCGTGGTCATTGGGACAGACATCGGCACGCTGTTGGAGATCGGGGGCGCCGTATCCTTCCTCGTCGGCCTCTACCAATACATAAAGTAGTAATGCCCCTGACCGTCCCTTCCCGGCGATGACGCCACCGCCTTCCTGGCGACGGTCCGAGCCACGCATCGCCCTGGTACTGGGCGGCGGAGGCATGAAGGGCTTTGCGCACATCGGCGTGCTCAAGGCCCTTGAGGAGGCCGGTATCCGCCCGGCCCTCTACGCGGGCACCAGCATCGGGGCGATGGTGGCCGCCGCCGCAGTCTGGGGGATCACGCCGGACGAACTCGCGCGCCGCGCGGAAATCCTCAAACGCAAGGACCTGTTTCGCATCAACCACCTCGGGATGTTGATGGACCGAATGAAATCGCGGTCCATCTACCTCGAGGGGCCGTTGCGCGACCTGTGCTATTCGGTGGTGCCAGAAGGGACCTTCGCTGACCTCAAGACGCCGCTGCTGGTCAACACTGTGGACGTCGAACGCGGCGCGCAGGTCGTGTGGGGGCTCCCCGGCCTGCGGGAGGTCAGCGTCCGGGACGCGGTGTACGCGTCCTGCTCGCTGCCCGGCTTCTTCCCGCCGGGTCAAGTGGACGCCCGCGTGTGTGTCGACGGCGGCGTGATCGACAACCTGCCGGCCGCGGTCGCGTCACTTGGCATGGACATGGTGATCGCGGTGGACGTCGGCAGCGCGGACATGGCCGGCGTGCCGGGTATCGCGCAGCAGGGCTTTGCGGCTCTGTACATGCGAGCCGCGATGACGATGATGCACAAGCTGCAGCAGATGCCCCTGTCCCATTGGGGCGCGCCACCGATGCTGTTGATCCGCCCCAAGGTGGGACGCGACTGGCTCAGCTTCGCGAACGGCGCCAAACACATCCGCGAAGGCTACCGCGCGGCCACCAAGGCGCTCGAGCACTTCGAGTTGTATCTCCAGCAATCGCGCGGCATCTACCCGCGCAAGCGCGTCCAGCTCAGCGTGTCCGACGAGAAATGCATCGGCTGCGGCCTGTGTGCCGCGCTGGCGCCGGCGTACATGGGGATGGGTCCGGACGGCAAGGCGTACGTGCGCGTGGAAGAAGTCGAGTGGGCGGCGCCCGATGGCGAGTTCGTCCACCACTGCCCCACCGGCGCCATCACAATCTCCCGCGGCGAGTTCGTGGAACCACTGCCGCAGCCGGGCCGCGCCTCAGCGTAATGCTGTCATCCTGACACGTTGTTCAGCGCGGCTTTGGCAATTTCGACGTAGCGATCCACGGCGGACACGAGTTCCGCGACCTTTACGTGCTCGTCATCGCGATGCGCGACGTGAATTGACCCAGGGCCGAACAGGTAGGGCGTGCCCCAGTTGGTGAGTTTGGGAATGTCCGTCGCGAAGGCCGCTACTGACGTGGGAAACCCCGGCAGCGTGCCGAGCCTGGCCAGCGACACCGTGATTCCCTGCTCGAACTCGGCCCGGCCGCGCAGCCAGTCCTTGAGTACAGCCACCAACGTTTCCGGGGCAGTGACGAGACGTGCCATCAGGCGCGCTTCCGCCGCGGGAGCCATGACGTTGTCGGCGACGCCACCGCTGATGATGCCGATGTTGATGGTCGTGTCGCCGAGGTCGGGATCGCTGGGGAGTTTGAGCGACTCAAGTTCGGCCAGCAGGCGCACGAGTTCGCTGATGGCGGACTTGCCGAGGTGCGGGTATGCGGAATGGGCCGCGGTGCCGCGGGTGCGGAGCGCGAAGCGCATCGCACCCTTGGTTCCGGTGGCGAGCGTGCTCTCGGTCGGCTCGCCGTTGATGAGGACCTTGGAGGTCGTTGGCACCTTGTTGGCCGCCTCGGCGCCGTCATGCGTGACCTCTTCGCCGACAACGAACAACAACGCCACCGGAACGGACTCAGCGCGCAAACGGTCGGCCGCGAAGATCATGGATGCCGCGATACCCTTGGCGTCGCACGCGCCGCGTCCCCACAGCGTGTCGCCGTCGAGTCGAGGCGGGATGTACGGTGGCACGGTGTCGAGGTGCGTCGAGAGCGTGACGAGCGGCTTCTCCGCGCTCGTGGCCAGGATCGCATCGCGGCCGGGCGTCACCGGAATGCGGCGCGTGGTCCACCCGGCGCCCTTCAGGTAGTCGTCGACCCAAGCGATCACGGCACCTTCATTGCCGCTGGTGGATTCGATCTCCATCAGCTTTGTCGTCAGTTCCACTACTTCGCGGCTCGTTGGCATCTGCTCAGGGACGGAAAGGTCGTTTCACACGGATGGACACGGAAGTGTCATCCGTGTGAAAAGGCACTTCCGTCGCGGGCCTGGATAGCCCAAACCGAACTTCGGTCGCGTGCCGACGTAAGTAGATTCAGTAAGACCACTCTGAAATCCGAAAATGCCGAGCCTGAACTCCTTCGGCGCCCGCGCCACGCTCCCGGTCGATGGGCAGCCGTACACGATCTTCCGCCTGGATTCACTGACGGCGCTCTCCAAGGGCAACAGCGACAAGCTGCCGTTCAGCCTCAAGATCCTGCTCGAAAACCTGCTTCGGAACGAGGATGGCGCGTTCGTCAAGAAAGCCGACGTCGAGGCCATGGCTCGCTGGGATGTGAAAGGCAAGGTCGAACGCGAGATCGCCTTCCGCACCGCGCGCGTACTGCTCCAGGACTTCACCGGCGTGCCGGCGGTCGTGGACCTCGCCGCCATGCGCGACGCCATCGTCCGCCTCGGCGGCAACCCGGAAAAGATCAATCCGCTTCAGCCGGTGGACCTCGTCATCGATCACTCGGTACAAGTGGACGAGTACGGCACCGAAGCGGCGTTCCTGCTCAACACCAAGCTGGAGTTCGAGCGCAACAAGGAGCGGTACGTCTTTCTGCGCTGGGGCCAGAACGCGCTGAAGAACTTCCGCGCCGTACCGCCGGGCACCGGCATCTGTCACCAGGTGAACCTCGAGTACCTGGGCAAGACGGTGTTCTCGATCAAGGAAGGCAACGAGACGTTCGCGTATCCGGATTCGCTGGTCGGTACGGATTCGCATACGACGATGATCAACGGGCTCGGCGTGCTGGGCTGGGGCGTGGGTGGCATCGAAGCCGAGGCCGCGATGCTGGGCCAGCCTGTGTCGATGCTGATTCCGGAAGTCGTCGGCTTCAAACTCTCGGGCAAGCTGCCTGCGGGCTCCACGGCGACCGACTTGGTGCTGACCGTGACGCAGATGCTGCGCGCCAAGAAGGTGGTCGGAAAGTTCGTTGAATTCCATGGCACGGGGTTGAGCTCCCTGCCACTCGCTGACAGAGCGACTATCGCCAACATGGCGCCCGAGTACGGCGCGACCATGGGGTTCTTCCCCACGGATGCGGAAACACTGAAATACTTGCGGCTGTCGGGCCGGCCAGAGGCGCACGTGAAGCTCGTGGAAACGTACTGCAGGGAGCAGGGTCTCTACCGCACGGACGATACGCCCGATCCGTCATTCACCGACACTCTGAGCCTCGACCTGTCCACCGTGGAGCCGTCGCTCGCCGGACCCAAGCGTCCACAAGACCGCGTGCCGCTCACGGACGCCAAGTCGATGTACGCGACGGCGCTCACGGCCGAGATCGAAAAGCTCATCGCCGCCGCCAGTACCAAGGCAGCAGCCGCCGCCAAGTCGCCGGCCGTTGCGGTCATGGAAAGCGAAGGCAACGCGGTGCACCCCGATCAGGAGGGCCACTGCGAGTACAACGGCCAGTCGTTCACACTCAAGCATGGCGCGGTGGTGATCGCCGCGATCACCAGCTGCACCAACACATCCAACCCCAGCGTCATGCTCGGCGCCGGCCTATTGGCGCGAAAGGCGGTCGCCAAAGGGCTCAGGACCAAGCCGTGGGTGAAGACATCGTTGGCGCCAGGCTCGAAGGTCGTCACGGACTATCTCAACGCCGCCGGCGTGCAGAAGGACCTGGACGCGCTGGGCTTCAACCTCGTCGGCTATGGCTGCACCACCTGCATCGGCAACTCGGGTCCGCTGCCGGAGCCGATCTCCAAGGTCATTGAGGAGCACAAGCTGGTGGTGGCATCGGTGTTGTCCGGCAACCGCAACTTCGAAGGACGCATCAATCCGCAGACGCGCTTCAACTATCTCGCGTCGCCGCCGCTCGTCGTCGCGTACGCGCTTGCCGGCCGCATGGACCTGGACCTCACGCGCGAACCGTTGGGCATCGGCAAGGATGGTCCCGTGTTCCTGCGCGATATCTGGCCCACGGCACAGGAAGTCGACGATGAGATGCTGCGCAGCGTGAGGCGGGACTTCTTCGTGAAGCAGTATTCCGACGTCTTCGCCGGCGACGCCCAGTGGCAATCGCTGTCTGTGCCCGAAGGAAAGACGTACGCGTGGGACGCGTCGTCCACGTACGTGAAGAACCCGCCGTATTTCGACGGCATGACCATGTCGCCGCCGGGCATTCGTCCCATCGTTGGCGCCAGGTGCCTGGCGCTCCTCGGCGATTCGATCACGACCGATCACATCTCGCCCGCTGGCAGCATTCCGCAGTCGTCGCCGGCTGGCAAATGGCTGGTCGAGCACGGCGTCACGAAGAAGGACTTCAACTCCTATGGCGCGCGACGCGGCAATCACGAAGTGATGGTGCGCGGCACGTTCGCGAACATCCGCCTGCGCAACGAAATGGCGCCGGGCACCGAAGGGGGTTGGACGGCCTTGGCCGCGGGCGCAGCCCCGGTGTTCATCTATGACGCCGCCATGCAGTATGCGACCAAAGACACTCCACTCGTCATCGTGGCCGGCAAGGAGTACGGCACGGGCTCGTCGCGCGATTGGGCCGCGAAGGGAACCATCCTGCTTGGCGTGCGCGCGGTGATCGCCGAGTCCTTCGAGCGCATCCACCGGTCGAACCTCGTGGGCATGGGCGTACTTCCGCTGGAGTTCATCGGCGGCGAGTCGCGCTTGTCGTTGGGCCTGTCTGGCTTCGAGACCTACGAAATCGCCGGACTCGACAAGTCGCTCAAGCCGCGCGCCACGCTCACCGTCCGCGCCGTGGCCGCCCACGGCACCAAGGAGTTCAAGGCCATGTGCCGGATCGATACGCCCGAGGAACTGCGCTACTACGAGAACGGCGGCATCCTGCCGTACGTCCTCAGGCAGTTGGTCGGAGGCCGATGACGCGGTGCGCGTAGCGCTGCTGGCCGCCGCCGCGCTGGTGGGAGGGTGCGGCCTGTGGTACCGGCCGGTTCCCGTCCCATCGGCGATCGGCAAGGAGCGGACAGCGGTGGCGGGCGATTCGTTCAGCGTTCATCGCGATCCGCGCTTCGCCATATACGGGCCGGGAACGCAAGCGGTGTTCGACGCCTACGAGCAGTTGAACCGCACATACCGCGCGTTCGACCGCTACTTCGCCGCGCCATCCCCTCGGCTGGCCATCGTCCTGTACCCCGAGTGGTCGAAGCCGCGGGACGCGGCGGAGCGGGCGCTTCGAGAGCAAGGCACGGTCGTGCTGCGATTCGTTCGTCCGATGCGCGCGTCATTTCGTGAACGAGTCGGCGAGGACGGATACGACGGTTCGCTGTGGCCGGTAGGGCCAACCGCAGTGCGACTCCTGCTCGCCTCCATCGCCACGCCGACTGCCGCCATCGACACCGCGACGCTCATCCACGTGCCCGCTTGGTATCGCTCGGCGGTGATGAGCATCGTCGGCGACGGCACCGCCCTGCCGTACGACGTGCAATTCGTGCGCGAGGGTCGCACGGGCCGGGGAATGCTGGAGGAGTTGCTCGCGACGCAACGGCCGACCGCGGCCGACAGCGCGCTCGATCCCTACCGACGCGACGACGCCGACGATGAGGACCGCCGATTCGCCGCGCGGTCGAGCGCCTTCATGCAATTCCTCCTGGACCGCGAGGGCCCCGAAGCGATGGGAAGCTTGGGTCGCGGGTTCACGAAGGGTGAGTCGTTGGCTCAACAGGCGGCGCGGTTCAAGGTCTTGCCGACCACGATGGTGGAGCTGGAGGAGCGCTGGCTCGCGTGGCTCTCGGCGCAGCGGCCAACGTGGTAGCGGGCACAGCGCGCGGAGCCCGCCGCACTATGTCATTTGCAACGTCGATTGTATCTTCGCCCTATCCCATAGCGGACCGAGGAATCTGATGTCGGTAAGTCGGAAGGCGCTGCCAGGTCTGTTGCTTCTGTTTGCGTGCACGCGAGCGGCTCAGGTCGCCGAGATTCCGCCGGCACCCGCGACGGCCCGGCCAACTCCGGAGGTCGGCGCCGTGGCGCCGAACTTCCGATTCACGGCGATCACCAAGGACGGCATTCAGAAGCCCGCCAATCTTTCGGACTACAAAGGGCAAACGGTCGTCCTGTGGTTTTTCATCAAGGCTCGAACGCGTGGTTGAACGGTTCAAACTGAGGCGTACCGTGATCAGTACGCCACGATGTTCAACGGAGGCAAACAAGTGCTGCTGCTCGGCGTCAGCGTCGATCCGGACACGACGCTGGCTGCATGGGCCAGGGAGAAGGACTACCCTGGCGCGTACGCGAGCGACGCCGACCAGACCATCGGCAAGTGGTACGGTTCCGTTCGCGGCAACGTCGACGTCAGGAACCTCTTCGTCATCGGACCCGACGGCACAATCACGTACCGGGTCGTGAGCTTCAACGTGATGTCTGCGGACGCATACACCGACCTGGAAAAGGCCGTCGACCAGGCGGCGGGAGTTGCCTTGCCGCCGTGAGCGGCGCTCGCGAGCGATTGATCGAGCTCTATAGCGCCGCGGTAGCCGGCGCGGATGTGGAGTCCTTGACGGCTGACGCGGTTGGGGCGATTCCCCTGGAACGCCGCAGCCGCGTTTGGCTGTTCAGCTTCGGCAAGGCGGCCAGCGGCATGGCGGCGGCCGCTTTCACCGCGCTCAAGCGCGGCTTGGCCGAGGTCGCCGGTGGCGTGGTGGTTGCGCCTGAGCGGTGCGAGTCGCCCTCAGGCGCCATCGCCACCCTCGTGGGCGATCATCCGATCCCGGGTCGCCGTTCATTCGACGCCGCCGCCCGCATCGCGCAAACGGTTTCGCAGAAGCGCGGCGGAGATCTGGGCGTCCTGTTGCTCTCCGGTGGTGCGTCGAGCCTCATCGGCGCGCCGCTCAAGGGCCTGAGCGAAGCGGACTACATCAAACTGTGCGAGATGCTCGTCGCGTCGGGCCTCGACATCGCTCGGCTCAATGCCGTGCGAAAGCGCTTTTCGATGTGGGGCGCCGGGCGCATGGCGCTCGCGCTGGCACCGGCGCGCACGCACTGCTTCGCGGTGTCGGACGTTCCCGACAATGACATCGCGAGCATCGCCTCCGGTCCATGCGTTCCGGACCCGACCACTGTGAAGGCCGTGAACGAGATACTCGAGTCCGCCAAGCTGCTGAACAAACTGACGCCGCCGTTTCGGCAATACTTGACGAGCGTCGCCAAGGGGACTTCGCCGGAGACGCCCAAGGTGACGCATCCCGCCTTCGCGCACGTCTCGGCGAAAGTGATCGCGACGAACACGGTGGCGCTGACCGCGGCGGCAACGTCGGCGCGGCGTTCCGGACTGGCGCCTGTGGTGAGCGACACGCTGCTCACCGGGGACGCCGCCGCCGCGGGTTCGCGCATCGCCGCGTCGCTCGTGGACGCGAAGGACGCTGCTCCGGCATCCGGGCCGCGCGTATTTCTGTGGGGAGGAGAGACCACGGTCCACCTGAACGGCAGCGGCGCCATTCCGCCGGGCGGACGGTGTCAGGAGTTCGCGCTTGCCGCGGCCCAGCGGTTGAGTGAGCTCGGCGACCGAGCGCGCGGCATCACCATCCTTGCCGCGGGCACCGATGGTCGCGACGGCCCCACCGACGCTGCCGGCGCCATCGTGGATGCGGCGACCTGGACGCGAATCCGCGAGTCAGGACGTGATCCGGCTGTGGCGTTGCGCCAGCACGACGCGCACAGAGCACTGGCGGCGGTGAACGCGTTGTTCGCCCCGGGCCTCACCGGGACAAACGTCATGGACGTTACGATTGCCTTGGTCGTAGGAGATGGGAGCTAGGAGAAAGGAGATAGCCTCAATTCCTGTCTCCTGTCTCTTATCTCCTAGATTTCGGTGATGCGCTCCCCGTTCATTGTCGGCATCGTGCAGGACTCGGCCGTCGCCGATGTTCGCAGCAACGTTGACGCCGCCGTCGCGCGCATTCGCGAAGCGGCAGCGCGTGGTGCGCAAATCGTTTGCCTGAAAGAGCTCTTCAACGCGCCCTATTTCGCCAAGTCGCAACGGCACGAACGCTTTGACATCGCCGAACCTATTCCCGGGCCGACGACCGACGCCATCGCCAAGATCGCCAAGGAACTCGGCGTCGTCGTGATCGCTCCGGTTTTCGAGAAACAGGCCAAGGGCGTGTATCGCAACTCGGCCGCCATCATTGACGCCGACGGCTCGCTGCTGGGCGTGTACCGCAAGATGCACATCCCGGACGATCCCCTCTTCAACGAGAAGTTCTACTTCACGCCGGGCGACGCGGTCGCGGATGAAAGCCTCGGCGCCGTCGCCACGCAGGCCAGCGGCTTCCGCGTCTGGCGGACGCGGTTTGCGGACATCGGAGTGCTCATTTGCTGGGACCAGTGGTATCCCGAGGCCGCGCGCATCACCTCCCTGCTCGGCGCCGACATCCTGTTCTATCCCACGGCGATTGCCTGGCATCCCAAGGAGAAGGCGGAGTTCGGCGCGGCGCAGGTGGAGGCGTGGCGCACCATGCAGCGCGCGCACGCGATCGCAAACGGCGTCTTCGTCGCGGCGCCCAATCGCGTGGGCCACGAGGACGAACCCGGCACCGCCGGACTCGAGTTCTTCGGCCATTCGTTCATCGCGGACCCATTCGGCCGCATGCTTGCCGAGGCCGAGACCTCGCCCGCGATCCTGATCGCGAAATGCGATCCGAAGCTGATTGAGGAGACACGGAGAAACTGGCCGTTCCTCAGAGACCGCCGGATTGATGCGTACGCTCCGATCCTCTCGCGTTATCTCGGGGCTCCGTGGTCTTCAACGACAGACCGACGATAGCCGTCATGCGCCGTTGGCCCGCCGAGTGGGAACGCCACGAGGCCACGTGGATCTCCTGGCCTCACCACGAACCTGACTGGCCCGGCAAGCTCGAGCCGATTCCCTGGGTGTACGCGGAGATCGCGCGCACGCTTGCGCAACACGAGCGCGTCGAGATTCTCTGTCACAACGCCGGCATCAAGAAGTCGGCCAAGAAGCTGTTGGACGCCCACGGCGTTCGCGACAACGTGCGCCTGCACATTGTCCCCACCGATCGCGCATGGCTTCGCGATTCATTCCCCACGGTAGTGGCGAACGGCGGCAAGCCCGAGTTGGTGGCCTGGCGCTTCAACGCCTGGGCCAAGTACAAGAACTTCTCGCGCGACGCCAAGGTTGGCGCTGCGGCAGCGAAGGTCCTTCGATGGCCGCGCGTCGAACCCCCGCGGCCTGGCAGCAAGGTGCGCTTTGTGCTCGAGGGTGGCGCCATCGAGACCGACGGTCGCGGCACGATGCTCGCGACCGAGGAGTGCCTCCTGTCCAAGGTGCAGTGCCGCAACCCGGGGGTGACTCG
>ERZ1292623.1915-Hain-H51-01um-R1-1915-length-19345-cov-4_pt1 | contig 19345 bp, 35 predicted proteins | sample MGYA00564398_ERZ1292623 | MGnify/ENA primary metagenome ERZ1292623 (study PRJEB36523, sample SAMEA6512633) | groundwater metagenome | collected 2019-01-07 | study: AquaDiva: Metagenomics assemblies of 32 groundwater samples | reverse complement strand
GACCTCGTTGAAGAAGAAGTCCGCTAGCTTCTCAAGAAATATGATTACGATGGTGCTAATGCGCCGATTATCAGGGGCTCGGCCCTAAAGGCGCTTGAGGCATCTGGCACTGATGACGAATGGAGCCAAAAGATACTTGAGCTTACCCAAGCTCTCGACACTTACTTCGATATTCCTGTCCGAGAGGTAGACAAGCCATTCCTCATGCCTATCGAGGACATCTTCTCTATTGAAGGTCGCGGTACGGTAGTAACCGGTCGCGTCGAGAGAGGCGAGGCCAAGGTTGGTGAAGAAGTCGAAATCGTCGGCATCAAGGATACGATGAAGACTACTATTACCGGTATTGAAATGTTCAACAAGTCTCTTGATAAGGCCATGGCCGGAGACAATGCCGGCATCTTGCTCCGCGGCACCAAGAAGGAGGAACTTCACCGAGGACAAGTGCTCGCTAAGTCTGGTTCCATTACTCCTCACACGGAGTTTACCGCCGAAGTCTATGTGCTAAAGAAGGAGGAAGGTGGTAGGCACACGCCGTTCTTTACCGGTTACAAGCCCCAGTTCTACATCGGCACCACCGATGTTACCGGCGAAGTAACTTTGGCTGAAGGGGTGGAGATGGTAATGCCTGGCGACACAGCGACCTTTAAGGTAAAGCTCGTGGCTCCGGTTGCTCTCGAAGACCAGAGGCGCTTCGCTATCCGTGAAGGCGGCAAGACCGTCGGTGCTGGAGTGGTGACGAAGATTGTAGCTTAACATCGTGGCCAAAGTTCCTACAAAAACAACCAAGCCTAAAAAGGCTAAGGTGGAAGAAGCATCCCCTAGGTTGCGCATTCGCGTGAGGGCTTATGAGTCGAAGATTCTCGATCTTTCGGTGAAGCAGATAGTGGCTACGGCTATGCGTTACGACGCCGAGATAGAGGGACCTATACCACTGCCTACCGAGAAGAAGATCTACACCGTAAATCGTGCAGCGTTCATCTACAAGAACTCGCGAGAGCAGTTTGAGATGAGGGTTCATAAGAGACTCATAGATATTCTGAATCCAACTCCCAAGCTTATCGAAGCTCTAACTAACCTCTCGCTTCCAAGCGGTGTAAACATTGATGTAAAGATGTTATAAGCCGACGCAGTGTTAGAAGCAAAATGAAAGTTCAAGCCAAAAAAGTGAATATGACCCAAATCTTTGCCGACACCGGCGAAGTTTTGCCGGTTACCTTGGTAGAACTTGAATCAGAGGTTGAAGGCCTAAGTGAGGGAGACACCGTTGTCGTTTCTGGAACTTCCAAGGGCAAAGGTTTCCAAGGTGTGGTAAAAAGGCATGGCTTCAAGGGTGGACCGCGGTCTCACGGCCAGAAGCACAGCGAAAGAGAGCCGGGCTCCATTGCTGGAGCTGGACGGGCTGGCGGAAGGGTTGCCAAGGGCATGCGCATGGCGGGGCGAATGGGCGGCGATCGAGTAACGGTGAAGAATCTTAAGGTGGTAAAGGTTGTACCAGAAGAAAAACGCATTTATCTTAGTGGCGCCATTCCTGGCCGTCGCGGCAGCAGAGTAGAAATCAAGAAGAAATAGTTATGCAGGCTTCAGTCTATAGTACGGATGGCAAGAAGGCGGGCAGTATAGAATTGCCTGAAAATGTTTTTGCCGTGCGCTGGAACGGAGATCTGGTTAAGCAGGTAGTGGATTCTCTCACTTCTTCCAAAAGAAAAAGTATTGCTCATACCAAGACTCGCGGGGAAGTAAGGGGTGGTGGTAGGAAGCCATGGCGCCAGAAGGGGACGGGAAGAGCAAGGCATGGCTCCACTCGCTCTCCGATTTGGGTCGGGGGAGGCGTTACTCATGGTCCGAGGAATGATAAGAATTATGAACGCAAAGTTTCCAAGAAGATGAGAGTCAAGGCTCTTTACGCCATTCTCTCTAAGAAATTATCGGATGGCGAGGTTCTTTTCTTGGATAAGATTTCTCCAATTGAAGTTAAGACTAGGGAAGGAGTAAAGATTCTTAAGAATATCGCTACTATCGAAGGCTTCGAAGGTATAGCTTCTAAGAAAAAGAATGCTCTCGCTATCGCCTTGGCCAAGAAGGAGAGGGGGGCCGAGCGAATTTTCTCGAATATTGGCAAGGTGGAGGTATTGGAAGCGAGAAACTTGAATCCGCTGACCATCCTCCAGTATAAATATCTGATGTTCGAGAATCCGGATATATCGACCAAGTCTATTCCCAAAATAAAAAATGTCTGAAGATAACAAAATCAAAAAGGGCTCAATACTTATAAAGCCTCGCATAAGCGAGAAGGCAGCTGTAAGCGCTGATAAAGTGAATGCTTTCGTTTTCAATGTGGCGAGGGAAGCTACGAAAAAGGAGATCGCTTCGGCCATCAAGGCGGAGTATAAGTTTACACCCCTAAAGGTTAATATCGTAAACAAGGGTCGTGAAAAAAAGGCTTATATATATCTCAAAAAGGGTGAGAAAATAGAGATAGCTTAATTTATAGAGATGAAGCATTACAAACCGACAACTAAATCAAGAAGGCAGATGACCGGCGTTAATTACCGCAAGCTCCTCACTCGCACCGAGCCGGAGAAGTCTCTTACTACAGGATTTAGGCGTTCCAAAGGAAGAAATAAATTCGGTCGAATTACTACCCGTCACAAAGGTGGCGGACACAAGCGTCTTTTCCGCAACATAGATTTTTCTTACAACAAGCTTGAAGTTCCTCTTATTGTAAAGACTGTCGAATATGACCCTAATCGTTCCGGATTTATCGGTTTGGCAGTTTATGCTGATGGCGATAAGCGCTACATCCTTCTTCCCAACAATGCAAAAGTGGGCGATACATACATAGCTTCGAGGAAGGCGCCCATCGCTTCCGGCAATCGTCTGCCCATAGGTTCAATGCTTGTCGGAACTTTTGTTTACAATATCGAATTAAGGCCTTTAGGAGGAGCTAAGCTTGTTCGTTCTGGTGGCGATTATGCCGAGATTCTCGCTAAGAACGGAGGATTTGTAGATATAAAACTTCCTTCATCGGAAGTAAGGAAAGTTCCGGAATCTGCTTGGGCTACCGTAGGCGAAGTTTCCAACAATGAGAATCGTTTGGTAAATATCGGTAAGGCTGGAAGGTCCCGCTGGCTTGGTATTCGCCCGACTGTTCGTGGTACCGCTCAAAATCCGGTGGATCATCCGCATGGCGGAGGTGAGGGCAGGGCGGGCAGGGGTCGTCGCCGAGCTATTTCTGTCTACGGCAAGCCTACTGGCAAAGGACAAAAGTCACGGCGCATAAAGAAATATTCAAACAAACTTATCGTTTCCAGGAGGAAGGTTGGCAAGAAATAAGGGATAGTGTATAGTGCTTACATAAGGTCTAAGACAAGGGGTATTGCCCATGGCGGATAAATCCTCTCGAGACAGTTTTCTTGGCCTTATAGCAATATGGCCATCACTAGGGAGAAAAAGACGGAAATAATGGATAAATTGAGGCAAGCTCTAAAGGGCGCTGTTTCTATTGTCTTTATCAATTTCAAAGGTCTTACCGTCGGCAAGACTACAGAGATGCGTCGCATTCTAAAAGACGCAGGTATTTCCTATAGTGTAGCCAAGAAGACTCTTACTAAGAGAGTTTTGGAAGAGAATAGTTTAGGAGGGGAGGCGCCGGAGCTTCCAGGAGAGCTTTCGCTTGCTTGGGGCTTGCCTGAGGAAGCAGGCAAGAAGTCTGATCCCTTAGCTCCTGCTCGAGAGGTATACGGCTTTCAGAAAAAGTATCCTGAGAATTTAAATATTCTTGGCGGTATCTTCGACGGAAAGTATATGTCTAAGGGGGAGATCGAGGAGATTGCCAAGATTCCGATCCTAGAAGTGCTCCGCGGTAAGTTTGTAAATATTATCAATTCACCAATACAGAGGTTCGCAATTGCACTGAATGAAGTAGCAAAAATTAAATCTTAAAAACATGACGGATAAATTAGAAAAAATAATCAAGGAGGTTGAAGAGATGTCAGTCTTGGAGCTCAATGAACTCGTCAAAGCTTTCGAAGAGAAGTTTGGGGTGAGCGCTACGGCCGTAGCTGTAGTCGGACCGGCTTCATCTGAAGATTCGGCGGGCGAAGAGAAGTCTACTGCCGATGTTGAATTGGCCGATGGCGGTGCCAACAAGATTGCTGTTATCAAGGTGGTCAAGGAGGTACTTGGCCTGGGCCTTAAGGAGGCCAAGGATCTCGTGGATGCTGCTCCTTCCATGCTCAAACAGGATATGAAGAAAGAAGAGGCCGAGGCCTTGAAAAAGCAGATTGAAGAAGCTGGTGGAAAAGTAACATTAAAGTAACACATAGGCCTTGCCTATATGAGATTTACATAGGTCGGACCTATGTGTTGAGCCAGTCAAGGATTTCTTTTTCAAATGTTATTTTGTTTGGGAAGTAGTCCGGGAATTTTGTTCTATTGATAATAGAACTTTCTGGTCTGCCATCTTCTAGATAGTCTAAGTAGCTTGAAAAATAATAATTTCTTAGATAACCTTGAGCTCTACTAGCGTCTTCTACTCCCTTTTCCTTCCAGTCTTTTTGGATGAGCTTTATAGGATTTAAATGTATATAAGAAAATAAGTACTTGAGATAAGTGTCTTCTGAAGCATGCTCTGCTTTGAATCTGCCTTGAAATAGTGAACCTGATCTGGAGTATTTATTATTGTAATACATGGAAATTCCAGTGCTAAGCTTTTGCATAAACTTGCTAAGCCCACTCTCTTCCAGTGGCGTAATTAATAAGTGAAAATGATTGGGCATAGCACAGTATGCCCCGATATCTATCAGTTGCTTACCTCTATCGATACAATAAATGTCTCCGTCAATGTCTCTTATCGCAAAGTTGTTTTCAGAATTTGAAAGATAAAGTAGCTTAAGAAAATAATGATAATCATGATTGTCGTGGAAAATCTGACGCTTATCATTACCGCGGTTGTAGATGTGGAAGAATTCTCCCGGAGCAAAATTTATCTTTCTATTAGCCATTAAAGAATTTTATCATATTCCACATAGGTCGGACCTATGTGGATTGCACTGTTTGGGATAGGGCGTAGAATACGGGCATGCAAAAGTCGGTGGCCCACATCTTCGGGGGCGAAGCGAAGGTGAAGATTATGAGGCTCTTTATCTTTAACCCCGGACTTACCTTGAGTTCTCGAGAAGTATCCAAGAGAGCCCGTACAAGCTCTGAAGCTACAAGGAAGGAGCTCTCTAGCCTCCTTAAGGCCGGCCTCCTCAAGAGGGGTAGTCGGGGTTTTGTGCTAAATAGGGGCTATCGGCATCTTTCAGCTATATCAAACTTTCTTATAGATGCTAATCCTATGACGGAAAAGGAATTAGCTAAGAAAATAGCCAATACTGGGAATATAAAGCTTATCCTCACTTCAGGTGTTTTTATTCATGATCAGGACTCTAGAGTAGATATCTTGGTTGTCGGAGACCATATAAAGCATGGCAAGATTCTTTCAGTGATGAATGGCATTGAAGCCGAGCTCGGCAAGGAATTGAGGTATGCCGTGTTCGAGACAGCTGATTTCCAGTATCGTTTGGGGATCTATGACAAACTTATTCGAGATATCCTCGACTCTAAACATGAGAAAGTTGTCGATAAATTAGGCTTGGCGAGCTTGGCGCCAGCATCAGAGGGCTATCCACAGGGCTAGAAACATTGTCTTTTTTAGGCTGTATAATATAAACATACCCCTTTTAGAGTGGTAATTAACAGTTTAAGCATTTATCAACTTAGAATATGTCGTTCAACACATGGGGAGAGGTTCTAACCATTTCCTTCCAGAATTTATGGGTGGGCGTGGTGAATTTCGTCCCAAACGTAGTTGTGGCCGTCGTCATCCTCATTGTAGGTTGGCTTATCGGAGCGCTTCTAGGCCGTGCTGTGTGGCAGGTCTTTAAGTCTCTCAAGGTAGATGAGGCTTTGCGCCGTGCTGGTTTCGGAGAGTTTTTAAGGAAGGGCGGTATAGAACTTGATTCTGGCGCCTTTATTGGGGCTTTGGTCAAGTGGTTTGTCATCGTTGTCTTCCTAGTGGGAGTCTTCGATATCCTTGGCCTCTCTCAAGTAAATGTCTTCCTTCAGGAAGTTGTTCTCGGCTATCTTCCTAGAGTGATTGTGGCAGCCCTAATGCTCCTCGTCGGAGGTGTAGTTGGGGATGTCGTGGGCAAAGTGGTTTCTGCAGCCGCACGGACAGCGAGTGTCTCGTCTGCTCATTTCGCAGCCGCTATCGCTAAGTGGGCAATCTGGGTCTTTGCTATTCTAGTAGCCCTTTCCCAGCTTGGTATAGCAGCAGCTTTCAGTCAGACTCTCTTTACCGGTATTGTCATCGCTGTTTCGCTTGCCTTGGGATTGTCCTTTGGCCTTGGGGGCCAAGAGGCAGCATCTCGCTTCATCGAACGCCTTAGAGGCGAGATGAGTGGCCATCATCGAAGTTAGGTTCTTGGTATTATTTTAGCTAGATAATACTTAAAGGATTTCAAAACCAGCCCGTAAGGGCTGGTTTTGACTTTGGGCCATTATTTCTATATTATGTTTTCTCTGGTCCTCTATGACTAGGTCATCTTCAAAAGGTCCATATGTAGATCCTCGAGTGTTGAAAAAGGTCGAGGGGAAAAAGCCGGGTAGTACCGGAGTTATTAAGACTTGGTCTAGAGCCTCGCAGATAGCTCCCGAGATGGTAGGCTTTACCTTCGGTGTGCATAACGGCAGAGAGCATATAGAGGTCTTTGTAACTGAAGATATGGTCGGCCATCGTTTAGGAGAGTTTTCCCTCACTCGGAAATTTGTCCGCCATGGCGGTAAGATGCAAAAAGAGCTCGAATCTAAGCAGAAAGAATCGGAGATTGCTGCTGCCAAGGCAGTCAAGGGTGCCGAGGCTTCGCCTAAAAAATAACAAGGAGAAGAGAGAATTATGAATGAAGTGAAAGCAGAACTTAAAAATTACAGGCAATCGCCGAGGAAGATTCGTCTCGTGGCGGACGCTATTCGTGGCAAGTTGGCCGCCGAGGCTATCACCATCCTTGATTTTATTCCTAAGCGAGCGGGTTTGCCGATAAAGAAACTTATTTCTTCCGCGGTGGCAAATGCCAAGAACCTATCTATCCCTGTCGAGGGGCTTAGAATAAAGGAAATAAGGGTTGATGCAGGTCCCACTCTCTTCCGTCGTCGCCCACGGTCTAGGGGCATGGTCAATCCGATAAGGAAGAGAACAAGTAAGGTGCGCGTGGTATTGGTATCAAAAGAATAATATGACACATCGGGTACATCCATATTCACATAGGCTAGGAATACTCCGCGATTGGAAGTCGCGCTGGTTTTCGACCCCCGCCAAGTACAAGGAATTTTTAAGGGGAGATATTATTATCAGAAAGTTTTTGGAAAAGAAGCTTAAGGGTCTCTATGTCGCAGATATCGAGATAGAGAGAAGCGCTAAGGCATTGCGCGTCATCATTTCCACATCTAGGCCTGGCCTTATTATCGGCAGAGATGGTAGCGGGGCGGAGAATCTTAAAAAGGATCTTAGAAATCTTTTGGCCAAGGGTGGGCTCATCGAAGAGCGAATCTCTCTTATGCTTGATATCAAGGAAATAAAGTCAGCCGAGGCCAACGCCGCCATTGTTTCCCAAATGATGGTCGAGGGACTTGAAAAGCGGCTGCCATTCCGCAGGGTGATGAAGCAGACGATCGAGAAAGTTATGGCCAATCGTGATGTCCAAGGGGTGAAGGTGACTCTTGCGGGGATGATTGGTGGCGGTATGGCACTGACAGAAACTATGAAGAAGGGCCGTATCCCGCTTCAAACCTTGCGAGCCGATGTTGTTTACTCCACGGCTTGCGCCGGACTGCCCTTGGGTACGGTAGGGGTTAAGGTTTGGATATACAAGGGAGAGATATTCCAAAATTCTAAAGGCAAAAGCCAAAATTAATTACCATGCTTTTCCCAAAGAAAGTTAAATATAGGAAGTGGCATACCATGAGAAGGAATCCGAAGAGGGTTGGTCCCGCTACCAGAGGCACGACCGTGGCTTTCGGCTCCTTTGGTCTTAAGGCTATGGCTCAAGCTCGCATCCGTTCCCAGCAGATTGAGTCGGCAAGAAAGGTTCTCTCTCGCTCTATCGGCAAGACTGGCCGTCTTTGGATTCGTATTTTCCCAGACATGCCCTATACCAAGAAGCCAGCGGAAGTGAAGCTTGGTAAGGGCAAGGGAGACCTCGAGGGCTATGTGGCTCCGGTGCTCCCAGGGACAATTCTCTTTGAAGTTGATGGTATAGCTGATAATATGGCGCGGGAAGCCTTGAGAAAGGCGGGCACCAAGTTGCCACTTAAGACCAAAGTGGTCGCAAGATAGGCATTCATATATGAAGAAACTTAGAGGCACAGTCACATCAGATAAAATGAAGGATACTGTAGTAGTATCCGTCTCTTCGTATAAGAAGCACCCTAAGTACGGGAAGTTTATAAGAATCCGTAAGAATTTTAAGGCCCACGACGCCGGCAATACCAAGAAAATTGGGGAGACCGTTGATATCATGGAGACTCGGCCCATCTCCAAAGATAAGCATTTCAAAGTTATATGATTCAGGATCGCTCAATAGTACAAATAGCGGATAATTCCGGCGCCAAGATCGGCAGAATTTTCAAAGTGCTGGGTGCTTCCAAGAAGCGAGTTGCTTCCATTGGAGAGCTTGTGGTCCTCTCGGTCCAGAAGGCGGAGCCCAGAAAGAGCGTTAAGAAGAAAGATGTGTTGTATGGCGTGGTAGTAAGACAGAAATCGCCATTCCGAAGGTCAGACGGGACTTATGTCCGCTTCGACGAGAATGCAGTGGTAATCCTCGACAATACTAAAAAGGAGCCTTTGGCTGGGCGTATCTTCGGTCCAATACCAAGAGAATTAGGTGAAATGGGATTTCAGAAAATAGTGTCTTTAGCGCCGGAAGTCATATAAATTTCTATGAATAGCATGCATGTAAAGAAAGGCGATAGCGTGATAGTTCTTACCGGCAAGGATAAGGGGAAGTCTGGTAAGATTCTTCGCGCTTTGCCGAGAGAGTCTTCGGTCATTGTCGAAGGCGTCAATGTAAGGAAAGTGCATAAGAAGGGCAAGAGTAAGGGTAAGGGCCAAATCATCGAGAAGTCCTATCCCATCCATGTTTCTAATGTAAAACTAAATGCAAAAGCTTAAGGAAAAATTTAAAACCCTTGAGGGATATAAGAATCCGATGCAGAAGCCGCGGATAACCAAGGTTGTTGTATCAGTAGGCGTCGGCTCTTACAAAGACAAGAATAAGTTTAAGGTGGTCGAAGACCGTCTAGCGCGCATTACCGGCCAGAAGGCTTTGGCTAGGGGCGCCAAGATATCCATAGCTTCTTTCAAGAGCCGTGAGGGGGATACGGTTGGTTACCAAGTGACTCTTCGCGGAGAGAGGATGCAGGACTTTTTAGAGAGGCTTATCCATATCGCCCTTCCCCGCACTAAAGATTTCCGTGGCATCTCTACCTCCTCTGCCGATGAGATGGGGAACTTTACCTTAGGGATAAAGGAGCACACTATTTTCCCAGAGACTTCAGATGAAGAACTCAAAGATGTTTTCGGTTTGGCCATAACCATCGTTACCACTGCCAAGAGTAAGGATGAAGTGATAAAGCTTCTCAGCCATCTCGGCTTTCCATTTAAGAAATAGGTTATCCCCAAGCAGTAGTTTTACTGGCTATTTTGTGGTAGTATTTATGCGTGCTCGCCGCTCTGCCTTCTGTGGGAAGCTGGAGATGGAATGGAGGCTGCCTATGACCTGATGGCACGGACCACCTCTTCTCGGCAAGGTGAACGCGCAGAACATGGGGCGAGGTCGTCAGCTGGACGACCTCGCCCGCCGCACACAGAGTCGCTACACCGGTAGTGGCTTTTCTTTTAGCCATAAAACCATATTAGGCGCCTTGAATCCCTATAATCTATGTGTTAAGCTGGGCTCTGCTCTTAGGAGCTTATTTAGTTTAAATGGCCAAGACTTCAGTCATAGCTAGGTCGAAGAAGAAGCCCAAGTTTAGCACTAGGGCGGTCTTGCGCTGTTTTAAGTGTGGCCGAAAGAGAGGCTATATGAGAGACTTCGATCTCTGCCGCATCTGTTTTAGGGAATTAGCCAATGAAGGCAAGATTCCGGGGGTAAAGAAGGCTAGTTGGTAGTTCGACAGGCTCACTATAAATAATTATGGACACAATCTCCAACTTCATCGTAAAGCTTAAGAATGCCTGTGATGCTAACCATGTAGAAGTCTCTATTCCATATTCCAATCTCAAGTTCTCAATTGCCGAAGTTTTGAAGAAAGAGGGGTTTATCAAGGATTTCGAGAAGAAGTCTGATAGAGTGCTTCTCATTACCCTTCCTAAAATTAATGGGGTAAAGAGAATTTCCAAACCGTCAAAGAGGATTTATCAGAGAGCGGGGGAGATTCGCGGGGTAAGGTCTGGCTACGGGGCACTCATTATTTCCACTTCAAAAGGCATCATGTCCGGTCGCGAGGCCAAGAAGTCTCGGCTTGGCGGGGAACCCTTATTCTCTATCTGGTAGATTCGACTTCGCTCACTATAAATAATATGTCAAGAATAGGTAAAAAAATTATAACTTTGCCAGAGAAAACAGAAGTAAAAGTCTTGGATGGATTCGTCGTGGTCAAGGGACCTTTGGGGGAGCTTAGGCGGTCTCTGCATCAGGATTTGGAGATAAAAGTTGAGGGGGAGGCCTTGTCGGTTATTCCCAAGGACCCGTCCTCTCCATTATGGGGGACATACGCTTCCCATATTACCAACATGGTATCTGGAGTAAATAAAGCCTTTGAGAAAAAGCTTATCCTCGAGGGCATAGGATATAAATCAGAAGTGAGGAGTTCAGAAAAACCGGGAGAATCAAAAATAGTTCTTGCCCTCGGCTTTTCTCATCCTGTCGAGGTTTCTATACCCCCTTCGCTTAAGGTTTCTGTCGAGAAAAATCTTATCACCATTTCCGGCGCTGATAAGGAGGAGGTGGGTGGTTTTGCTGCTAAGCTCCGTTCGCTCAAGAAGCCAGAGCCTTATAAAGGCAAGGGATTCCGTTATGATATGGAGGTTATCAGGCGTAAGCAGGGGAAGAAGTCTGTCTAGGTTTTTCAAAAAATATGAACAAGTCGAGTAAAACAGAACAGAGGGCAAGAAGGCATAAGAGGGTTCGCGCCAAGATTTCTGGTACGGCAAAACGCCCCAGGCTTGCCGTCTTCAAATCCAACACCGCCATATATGTTCAGCTTATAGACGATGAGGCTCATAGGACTCTTGCATCAGCTAAGGGGAATGATGCTAAGGTGGTAGGGGTAAAAATTGCGGAAGCTTCTCCGGTGAAAGCGGTAGTTTTCGACAGAGGTGGATATTCTTACACCGGTAAGATTAAGGTTCTAGCAGATGCGGCACGGGCGGCGGGGTTAAAATTTTAGTTCGACATAAATAAAATGTCAGAAGAAGAAAGAAAGATGAATAGAAAGCCTCGAACTCGCGCCAGGCGCGAGCGGGTGAAGCCCGAGTTTGACCAGAAGATAATCTCGATGAGACGGGTGACTCGCGTGGTCGCCGGAGGGAGGCGCTTCAGCTTCTCTGTCGCTTTGGTGGCGGGAGATAGGAAGGGGAGGGTGGGAGTAGGGGTCGGCAAGGCGACAGATACTCCTCTGGCTATAGATAAGGCAATGCGCGACGCTAAGAAAAATATGATTACAGTCAATGCAACTAAGGACATGTCCGTACCTCATGAGACGGAAGCCAAGTACGCTGCTTCAGTGGTGAAGATTAGGCCTCTTCCGGGAAGAGGGGTGCTGGCGGGCAGTTCTGTCCGCACAGTTCTTGAACTTGCGGGTCTTCGGGGTATAGGGGCCAAGCTTCTTTCTAGGAGCAAGAATAGCGCTAACAATGCCTGCGCTGCCGTCAAGGCTCTAGAGAAGCTTGCTGGCACTAAGATCAGGAAATAATGCAACTCCACAACTTAAAGAAAAATACGGGGAACAAGAAGAGGCGACAGGTTGGCCGTGGCGGCAAGCGAGGCAAGACTTCTGGTCGCGGTACCAAAGGTCAGAATGCACGAGCTGGAAGGAAAAAGAGGCCGGAACTTAGAGATATCATTAAGCACATACCGAAACTTCGCGGCAGGGGTAAATCTCCTCTCAAGTCTCGGCAGTCGAAGCTTCACGGTAGAGCTCTAAAGGATTTTCTTGTTAAGAAGCGAAATGGATAAATTTATAGAAAAGCTTAGGTTGGCCATAGGCGACAAAGCTTTGCGCGGCAGGCTTATTGCTACCGCTATTCTTCTTGTGGTAAGCCGTGTGCTCGCTATTATTCCTGTGCCAGGAGTTGATACTTCCAGACTGGCTTCGCTTCTTTCCGGTTCTGATTTTGTAAGTTTGCTCAATCTCTTTTCTGGAGGTGGGCTCTCCACTTTCTCTATTGTTATGCTTGGTGTTGGTCCATATATTACAGCTTCAATCATTATGCAGCTTATGACCGTCATGTCGCCAAAGATTAAGGCTTTATACCATGAGGAAGGGGAGGCGGGCAGGAAGCGGTTTACCAACTACTCCCGCCTTCTTACTGTACCGCTTGCCATGATACAGGGATTTGCCGTTATCAAATATCTTCAGGGGCAGAATGCTCTCCCTTCCTTTGAACTTTCTGGCCTTCTCATCGTCCTAGTGGTAGCTGTGGCCGGCTCGATTCTTCTTATGTGGCTCGGCGAGCTTATAAGCGAATTTGGCATTGGCAATGGAATTTCTCTTATCATTTTTGCTGGTATTGTCACACAACTTCCCGCTTCGGCTAGGGAACTTCTCCTCTCTTATGACCCATCCCAAATACCTATCTACTTGGCGGGACTGGCGGTGGCTCTTGTTGTTACAGCTGGTGTAGTCTTTATCACTGAAGCGGAGCGCCCTATTTCCATTACCTACGCCAAGCAGATGAGGGGCGGACGCACTTTCGGCGGCGTCTCGACCTATCTTCCTTTGAGAATAAATCAGGCCGGAGTTATTCCTATAATCTTTGCTTTGTCCATACTGCTTTTCCCGCAGATGTTTTTGGAATTTCTTGCTCGTTCGAGTTATGCGGTAGCTTCTTATGCCGAAGTTGCCTTGAGAATCGTCACTAATAATTGGTTCTATAGCGCAGCCTACTTTTTCTTGGTTGTTTTCTTCACTTATTTCTATACTGCAGTAACCTTTGACCCCAATACCATCTCGACCAATCTCCAGAAGTCTGGCGCCTTTATTTCCGGAGTTCGTCCGGGGCCTCCGACTTCAGAGTACATTTCTTCGGTGTTAAGCAGACTTACCTTAGCCGGGGCGCTTTTCCTTGGAATTATTGCCATCCTGCCACTTATCTTGCGTTCTATTACTGGCATACAGGCGCTCGCCATCGGTGGTACGGCGCTTCTCATTGTCGTTTCTGTCGTCATTGATTTGGTCAAGAGATTCGACGCGCAATTATCTGCCAAAGAATATTAACTCCTACACAGGCCTTGCCTGTGTATTAAGAGAAATCCAGTCCAGAATTTCGTTTTCGAAAGAATTTTTATCAGGGAAATAATTTGGAAACGAGTCCCGATTGATTATCAAATTCTCCGGTCTAACCTCCTGTAAATAATCCAAATAACTTGAGAAATAGTATTTCTTTAAGTAGTCTTTTGCCTTGTCTAAATTCTTGATACCATTTTCTTTCCAATCAGATTGTAAAAGCTTAATTGGGTTGAGATGTATGTAAGAAAATAAATACTTGAGATGTGTATCATCATTAGCGTGTTCAGCTTTAAATTTACCCTCAAACAAAACTCCCGTTCGTTTGTATTTAGTATTGTAATGCATAGAAAGCCCCGTGCTTAATTTCTGCATAAATTTACTTATCCCACTTTCTTCAGTAGGACTAACCAATAGATGAAAATGATTAGGCATGGCACAATAGGCACCCAAGTGAACTAGTTGTTCACCTCGGTCAATTGAGTATGTGTCTTCGATGTCACGCACCTTAAAATTCCTCTTGGAATTTGAAAGGAATAACAGCTTGAGAAAATAATTGTAGTCATTACTATCATGGAAAATTTTTCGCTTATCGTTGCCTCGATTGTAGATATGGAAATATTCTCCAGGGACAAAAGGGGTTTTTCTTATGCTCATAATTATATTGTACTACACACAGGCCTTGCCTGTGTGCATATTAATTTTGTTTGGGTTTATAATAGGTAAATGTTACACACTGTAATTTTTATCGGTCGTTCCGGTTCCGGCAAAGGGACGCAGGCAGCTCTTTTTAAAGACCGTATTGCCAAGGCGGATGGCGGAAGAAAGATTTTATATGTCGAGACGGGAGACCGTTTCCGCCAATTTATAAGAGGGAAGAATTACTCATCCCTTCTTTCACGGAAGGCTTATGAGGAAGATGAGCGACAGCCCGATTTCTTAGCTTGCTGGATGTGGAGCGATATTTTGATAGAGGAGCTTGATAAAGATATGCATCTGGTATTTGATGGCGCTCCGCGGGCCAAGGATGAAGCGGAGATTCTTACTTCGGCCCTGCGCTTCTATAATCGCGAGAAGCCGACAGTGATATATCTGGCAGTTTCGCGGCGTTGGTCCGAGGAGCATCTGTTGAAGAGGGCGCGAATAGACGACAAAAATATCGCCAAAATAGATAAACGCCTAGACTGGTTTGATAAAGATGTGTTACCCGTCCTAGAGTATTTCAGAAACAATCCGTATTACCGTTTTCTTGAGGTGAACGGCGAGCAGGCTATCGAGAAGGTAAATGCCGATATCGTTGCGGCTTATGAGTATGCTTAAATCTCCAGAAGATATCGAGACAATGCGTGAGGGTGGTAGGATTCACGCTAGAATACTGGGGGAGCTCTCACGATTAGCTAAACCCGGAGTTCCCACTCTCATCCTTGAAGAAGAAGCTTTGAGGCTTATTAGAGAATTTGGATGCAGACCTGCGTTCTTGAACTACAAGCCCAAAGGGGCAAGGCGCCCTTTCCCTGCGGCGCTTTGTGTCTCTGTCAATGATGAGATAGTGCATGGCATACCGAATGAGGCCGAGAGGATTCTAAAAGACGGAGACATCGCTTCTCTTGATCTCGGGGTGGTGTATAAAGGGCTTATCACCGATGCTGCTGTCACAGTGCCTGTAGGAGCCGTAGATGATGAATCAAAAGAGCTTATAGATACGGCAAGGCGGGCTCTTCTTGCCGGTATTGAAGCGGCTAAGGCGGGCAGTACCATAGGCGATATCGGTTTCGCTATAAGTGAAGTCGTGTCTAAAACAAGTTTTTCTTTAGCCGAGGATTTGGCTGGGCATGGAGTGGGTTATGCTGTCCATGAGGAGCCGTGGGTGCCGAATGTGGGCAAGAAGGGGGAGGGGGAGAAACTTGTTTCTGGCATGGTACTTGCTCTTGAGCCTATGGTTAATGTGGGCCGGCCGGGAATCAAGACCTCAGGAGATGGCTATACTATAAAAACCAAGGATGGTTCGCGGAGTGCCCACTTTGAGCATACTGTTGCAATTACCGAGGGGGGAAATATAATCTTAACTTCTGATGACTAATCACCCCAAGAAAGAAAGGACATTTGTCGCTATAAAGCCCGATGGTATCCAGAGGGGTCTTATCGGCGAGATAATAAAACGATTTGAGAGGGTGGGGCTTAAATTAGTCGCTCTAAAGATGATTGTCGTGGATGAATCCCATATAGAGAAGCATTATGAGGAACTCGATGAGAAAATGCGACGATTTCTCGTGAAGTATATGACAAGTGGGCCAGTAGTGGCTATGGTTTGGGAAGGCGCACATGCTGTAAAGCTTGTGAGAAAGCTTATTGGCTCCACTGAGCCTTATTCTTCCGATGTTGGCACCATCCGAGGAGACTTTGTCCTCGATTCTTATGCCATATCCGACCAAGATGAGCGAGCAGTGAGAAACTTAATCCATGCTTCCGGAAATATGGAAGAAGCAGAAGCAGAAATTGTGCATTGGTTTGGGGAAAATGAAGTCATAAATTACAGATTAGTGCAAGAAGAGATACTTTATGATGTTAATCTTGACGGTATTTTAGAATGATTCTATTTCGCGAAGAAAAATAAGGTCAAATGCAGACTATTTCGAGGTGTGCGTCTAGTAGATATCAACAGCTGTTTTTTCAAAGTTCATTTACAATTATTGTAGGGTTATCTGAGGTATTATCTAGCTAAAACTTTTTCAGGGAGTCTTAAATTGTCTGCCCCCGTGGGGGCATGGACTGAGGACACCCACCTAGTCTTTGCAACTAGGGAAATACCAAGATAGCCCAACAGAAGACCAGTCCTAAATTCGGGACTGGTTTTCTGTTAAAATAGCTTCATCATGCTTTATATAGCCTTATTACTCACTGTTCTTCTCGGCTTACTTCATTTCGTAGCCCTTTCATTCTATTTTTACTGGGCATATTGGTGGTATGACATATTGATGCATTTTCTTGCTGGTTTTGTTGGAGGCTCTGCCACTTATGGCGTGCTCTCTCGTTTGGGTAAACCTTCCGTACCGCTTGTACTAGCCGCCTTTCTTATCGTGGCCGGAGCTTGGGAAATCTTCGAGTATATAAATGGTATTGCCTATAACCATGAAGGGTATAGGCTCGATACTTTAAATGACTTGGTCTTGGGGGTCTCCGGAGCGATTCTTGCCTGTGTAGTTGGTCTTAGGAGAGAGAGGCAATAACCTTTCTCAATATTTCGGGATTTTTCTCTGCTAATTCGGCGAGAATCTTTCTGTCTAACGAAACCTTCGATTCTTTAAGAGAATTTATAAATTTCGAGTAGGAGGTGCCCTCTCCCTTAAGGAAGGCAGAGAGTCTTACATTCCAGAGACGGCGGAAGTCTCCCTTCTTGTCTTTCCTATGAGCGAAGGCATATGTTCCCGCATGGAATATGGCTTCATTGGCGGCTCGCTCTTTCTTAGATCTAGCAAAACGATAGCCCTTAACCTTGCGGAGAGTGTTTCGCCTCGTCTTCAATGCATTGACTCCTTTCTTTACTCTACTCATATGTTTATGAGAAATCGCCCTCTGTCTTTGTTGGACATATGAAATTCCGAGGCCTTGCCCTTAGTCGCCTTTCTTCCATGGCGCTCCTTGGCGTTGAAGTGGCTTTGCCCAGACTTCCTAGTGAGAAGCTTGCCGGACTTGGTGATCTTGATTCTCTTCGAATATGACTTATTTGTCTTCATCGGCAGTGCTCTATACTACTGATTTGGGGGAGTTTGTCTAGGCTCGTTCTATGATAAGACTCATACCCTTTGGGCTTCTCTTGGCCTCATCCGCTACCTTATAGTTTACGGAAATAAGCTTGAGCATTCTCTCTATGCGTCCTTTGAGAAAGTTTTCCTCTAGATACTTTGCCCTGCCGGGAAGAAATAAGTCCACTCTCACTCTGTTTCCTTCGGAAAGCCATTTGCTCGCTGATTTGGCCTTAAGAGCTAAGTCGTGGTCGCCTGTGGCCAGTTTTACTTGGACTGTTTTAAGTTCGCTTCCACCCACCTTTTTAGAAAGTTTCCCCTTCTTGTTTTCCTCGTAGAGATACTTACCGAAGTTAGCAATCTTGGCCACTGGAGGGATAGCGTTGGGGGATATTTCTATAAGGTCTAGGGCGTGTCTCTCGGCTATCTCTAAGGCTTCTGAAAGTGTAAGCACTCCCAAATTTTCTCCTTCTGGGCCTATAACGCGAAGCTTAGATGCAGTAATGCGCTTATTAGTGCGAGGTGCTTGCATCGAGCTTATCTGGATGTGGTAAACTAATTATTGGTAACACTATACGCTATAAGATAATGGAATACAAGCATAATCCGCCGTCCCTGTCAGAGCTAAGAGGGCTTAGAATCCCGCATGGCAATGGCGCTCGCTATAAACAGTTGCTTTCTAGGAGTGAGAGATTCGCAGTCTTTATGCATCGGGCCGTGGGCTCTCTAGGCTTCTTCTTCCTGCTACTCTTCTGGACTATTATCTGGCTTGCTTGGAATATGTTTGCGCCAGAGGCGTATCGCTTCGACCCAGGGCCGGCTTTCGTCATCTGGCTCTTCGCTTCAAACATTCTCCAACTCATACTTCTTCCGGTCATCATGGTGGGGCAGAACATACAGGGGAGGGCGGCGGAGTGGCGCTCTAGGATGGATTTTGAGATAAACAAAGAAGCCGAGCAGGAAATAGAAGTGGCGATAGCTCATCTCGAGAACCAAAACGAGCTTCTCTTGGAAATATTGAGGAAGATTGAGCGGAAGTAGATGCGTTACCCCTTGACTAAAAGAGTTTTTATCATTCACGGTTGGGGAGGAAACCCAGAAGAAGGTTGGTTTCCTTGGGCTAAGAATGAATTAGAAAAGAAAGGTTTTGAAGTTCATGTGCCAGCTATGCCTGATGCTTTTGGCAAGGAACAACCTAAGATTCAGCCTCGTATAAATGTAATTAGGGAAGTTGTTGGAACACTTGACGAAAATACATACTTCGTTGGCCATAGTATTGGGTGTCAAAGTATTGACCGATACCTAGAAACTCTACCGCCAGAGACGAAGATAGGGGGTGTGGTGTATGTTGCCGGTTGGCTTACCCTTAAGGGTTTAGAGGATTATGATGAAGAAGATAAAGAAGCCGCTAAACTTTGGCTTGAAACTCCTATAGATTTTGAAAAGGTTAGAGCGATTTCTCCTAAATCCGTGGCTATCTTTACCAAAGATGATCCTTTTGTTGATCCTGGTAATGCGGAATTTTATAAGGAAAAACTTGGTTCTGAAACTATAATTCTAGAAACTGGTAGCCATTTGAATGACGAATCGAATACAAAAGAGCTGCCTGAGGTCATTAAGGCTATTGAGAGTCTAACTAGTTAATTGGTGGACTTAGTGACGAAAAGTTGGACTCAACTGCATTCCTTCGTATTTGAAGCGTCAGAGGCGATTATAGGATGTGGAAATGTAAGAAAAGGTGAGATTTTGGTGGAAATTGGCTGGTAATTTTATCACAGGGTGGGAATGAATATGTGGTGGCAAGGTCTCTGACCATAGGTGTCCAATAATGGACAGGTAGATTGATAGCCTGTCCATTATCTGCTAAACTTGGACATGTGGCTAAAAGTAAAATTTTACAGCATAGTTTTCCTCCTGGACTCAAGAATATTTACGATGAAGAATTTGCAAACCAACTAGCTTCCACTCACGGGGCAGTCGGAAGTCTTAAACAGACTCCTCGTTTACTTGCAAATCCTAATCTATTAATGCGCCCAATCTTGAGTAAGGAAGCAGAG
>ERZ1292623.1914-Hain-H51-01um-R1-1914-length-19357-cov-8_pt1 | contig 19357 bp, 14 predicted proteins | sample MGYA00564398_ERZ1292623 | MGnify/ENA primary metagenome ERZ1292623 (study PRJEB36523, sample SAMEA6512633) | groundwater metagenome | collected 2019-01-07 | study: AquaDiva: Metagenomics assemblies of 32 groundwater samples | reverse complement strand
TAATGTTTACTCTTGATAAAACAGGAGTTAAATTAACTGGGATTTATGGCAGAAGAGCAGGATTAGAAAGTTTGGAATATAATACATTAGAAAAAAAACATCTGGAGGAAGAAAAAGGTTTTAAGATTTTTTTATTTCACACTACTTTAGATGAATTCAAGCCAGAAGAACTTGAAAAAGTTCAAGGCCAAAGCTATTTAAGTTTGCCTAAAAATTTTAATTATTATGCTGGCGGTCATGTTCACTATTTATTTGATAAAAATGTTGAAGGATATGGGAAGATAGTTTATCCTGGGCCGTTATTTCCCAATAATTTTAAAGAATTAGAAGAATTAAAATTTGGAAGATTCTGCATAGTAGATGACAATTTAAATTTAAAAAGAATTGAGGTAAAATTAAAGGAAGTTGAAAGCTTTAATATTGATGTTAATGGGTTAAATACTAATGAGACAGAAACTAAAATAATAAGAGAATTAAGTGATAAAGAATTAAAAGACAAAATCGTTACTTTAAGAGTTTTTGGGGAAATAAGCTCTGGAAAAATATCTGATATTAATTTTAAAAAAATAATTGATGACTTGGATTGTTATATTGTTTTGAAAAATATCAGCAAATTAACAACTAAGGAATTTAAAAATGTAGAAGTGATGGGGGAAAGCGTTGAGGAAATTGAGGGAATATTGGTTAGTAATGTTATGGATGATGTTAAAGAAGTAAAAGCTGCTGATAAGTTAACATTAGTATTAATGAAAGTTTTAATGGAAGAGAAACACGAAGGTGAAAAGGTATCTGATTATGAAAAAAGAGTTTTAATTAATTGTTATAAAATCTTGGAAAATGAAAATTAACAAAATAAAACTAGAAAATATCAGGAGTTATTTGAATCAAGAAATTAATTTCTCTGATGGGTATACTTTATTGGCTGGGGAAATCGGTTCTGGCAAAAGTACAATATTATTGGCTATTGAATTTGCCTTATTTGGATTTGGGAGTAATGTAACTGGTGGTAGTTTATTAAGAAATGGCGAAAATAAAGGATCTGTTGAGCTAGATTTGGATATTGATGATAAAAACATAATAATAAAAAGAAATTTGAAAAAACACGGCGCTTCTATTTCACAAGATGCTGGTTTTATTATAATTGATGGTAAAAGATTTGATGGAAGTGCAATTGAATTGAAAGACTCTATATTGAATCTATTAAATTATCCTAAGGATTTTTTGACTAAAAGCAAGGGATTGATCTATAAGTATACTGTTTATACGCCTCAAGAAGAAATGAAGAGCATTTTACTGGGAAATGAAGAAATAAGACTTGAGACTTTAAGAAAAGTATTTGGAGTTGATAAGTATAAGAGAATTAAGGATAACTCTAGAGTTTTGATACAAGATATAAAGGTAAACAGAAAAGAATTGGCAGGCAAAATAGCTGATTTGGATGAAAAAGTGAACAAGAAAAGGGAAATAAAAAATGAAATTAATAAGATAAATGAAAATGTTTTTTCTTTGGAGGGAAATGTTAAAGAGATAAAAAAAGAATTTGAATTAATTGAAAACAAAATAAAAAATAGTGAGGAATCTTTAAATAAATTAAAAGACTTAAAAAAACAAAGGGAATTTAAAGAATTTGAGTTGGAGCAAATTAATAATTTAATTAAAAAAAACAGTTTACAAATTGAAAGATTAAATAATGAAATAAGAATTATTGAAGAAGACATAGAGAAAAACAAGATCGTAATTGATAAAGATGATGTTTTTCAAAAAGAGAAAAAATTTGATCAATTAAAGGAAGAGGTTTCCGAATTAAATTCGTTATTGGGCGGGTTAAGAAATAAAATAATGAGTTCTGAAGATATTAAAGAAAAGATTTCTAAATTAGACATGTGCCCTTTATGCAAGCAGAAAGTTACTTTAGCACATATTAAAGAAGTCATAAATGAAGAAAATGAGAAAATAAAAATTTCAAATATGAAAATAAAAGAAAATGAGAAAATATTAGAAAATAAAAAAACAGAAATACTATCTTTACAAAAGGAAATTGATAAATTTAAAGAAAAAGTGGCTAAACTTGAGTCTTTGGCTTTGAAAGAGAAATTAGTGATCGAGAAGAGAGAACACAAAGATAGTTTAGAAAAAGAAAATAAACAGAGTAAAAATAAACTAGATGACTTAATTAAACTTATTAATAATTTGGGTAAAGAAGTTTTGAATTATGATGAAAAAGAAAAAACCCATAAAGAATTCTTATTAGAAAGAAAAAAGACAGATGAAAAGCACAGAAAACTAGAAATTGAACTTTCTTCTTTAAACTCCACTATAAAAAGTTTATATAAACAAATGGATGAAATTGAAAATGAGATAAAACTTAAGGGGGTGGACAAAGAAAAATTATTATACTTGACTAGAATCCAAAATTGGTTAGAAGAGAAATTTGTTAACCTAATGGATTTGATTGAAAGGAAGATATTATTTAGGATACATAATGATTTTAATTTGTTGTTTCAGAAATGGTTTAGTATGTTAATTGATAGTGATATAATGAATGTTAATTTAGACGAGAGCTTTACTCCTGTGATAGAACAGAATGGGCATATAATAGATTATTATTATCTTTCTGGCGGGGAGAAAACTGCTGCTGCTTTGGCTTATAGACTTGCTTTAAATCAGGTAATAAACAACTTAATTAGCATAATTAAGACTAAAGATTTATTGGTTTTAGATGAGCCTACTGATGGATTTTCAAGTTCACAGTTAGATTTAATGAAAAATGTTTTAGATGAGCTAAATATGAACCAAGTTATATTGGTAAGCCATGACAGTAAAATAGAAAGCTTTGTTGACAGGGTAATAAGAATAAGGAAAAATGAACATGTTAGTGAGGTTATATAAGCACCATAATGTTTAAATATAATAAAGCCCACAAAATTAATATGGTTAACAAGGGTAGTTTAGTTTTATTAATAGCACTGATTTTTACTATTTTGGTTGTAATTAATGTAAATGCGGCTGGTCTTGTAATAAGCTCTTCTAAGGTGGAAGGCAGTGTTGAGCCTGGTGGAACTGCAATTCATATTATAAAAATAAAAAATACTGAATTAAGAGACAAAACAATAAAATTAAAACCAGAGGATTTTGGTGTTGCTCCATTTTCTGATGCTGTTGAAAATGTTTTTTTTGAGCCCGGTAGTAACGTTATAGTGTCTGTAGCGGGTGAAGTTGAAATTAAGGTTAAGACAAAATTTTTGGAAACAGTCAGGCCTGATAGAAATTATATAACCAAAGTGTTAATAAGATCACCTATAGATCCACAATTAAGAGAAGAAGTAGCGTTAACTACTTATGTGATACCTTCTGTTGAACTTGTTGAAATAGAACTTGGCTTGCCTAAAGAAATGACTCCAGGGAAGAAAAATGAAATATTAATTAATTTAACAAATAAGGGCAAGGATGATTTGGAAAATTTAGATATATTTTATAGTAGCACAATATTTAACTTGGAAGACAGGATTAGTTTAAAAGGATTTGAAAAAAAGACAATTAAGTTTAATCTTGAGATAGATCCTTTAATTCAAAAAGGGGAATATACTTTATCTGTAAGATTATTTAAAGATGGTAAAATAAAGGGCAGCAAAAGTTTGAAATTTTATGTTGGAGAAAATCCGAGTTTGAGAGAAAGTGACTTGAAAACAAGGGGTTTTTTGAGCACTACTGTTGAAATTGTCAGGGAGAATGAAGGAAATACAGAGATATCTAAAAGCGTTAGTTTTCCTGTAACTTCTTTTCAAAAATTATTTACTACAACAGACCCTAAAGGCAAATTTGTCAGTGATGAAAATGGAATGAGATATGAATGGGAATTTACTGTTCCTCCAGGATCTATTTATAGAATCACTGTTAAAACGGATTATAGATGGCTATTCTTCTCTTTGGTTGCTTTGTTATTAATAATAATTTTTGTGATATATTTGAAACGAAGGAATGTTTCAGTTAAAAAAAGCGTTTTTAAGATTACTGAATCTAAAGATGGTGTAACTGAACTAAAAATCCTGTTGCATGTTAAAAATAAAACCCATAAAGAAATTTATAATTTGAAAATAATTGACTTGTTGCCCAAAGTAATAAAACCAGAGTCTGATTTTGGTACTTTGAAACCAAGCAAAATACAACAAGGAACTGCCGGGATGAGGTTAATTTGGGAAATAGATAAATTAGATCCTGGTGAAGAAAGGATAATATCCTATAAGGTAAGCTCTAAATTGCCTTTGGTTGGAAAAATGATGTTGCCTCCTGCTTTAGTACAACATTATGGCAAAGGAAAGAGATTAATTAATGTTAGATCTAATAGGTTAATTTTTAGTGGAAGAGAAAAATAGAATTATAATTCTTTTTCCATATCAAATACTTTGCCCATAACTGACCAACCTCTTTTTTTGTAAAACTCAATTACTTGTTGGTTCTTTTCTGTAACAAATAAAGTTGGTCTTCTTATTCCCGCCTCTTTTAATCTTTTTTCTGCTTCATCCATTAATTTACTTCCAAGCCCTTTTTTCTGGTAGTTAGGATGAACACTAAGATGATAAATAAAAGAACACCATGGATCGTAACATATAAAGACCGTGCCAACTAATTTATTATCATCTTCTAAAACTATGATTGAATTTGGATCGTGCCCTATTTTTATTTTTAAATTCTCTCTTGTGTCTAATGGTTCGTAATAATTTTCTGTGGCCTTCAATAATTCTACTAATCTCTGGAAATCTTGATCTTGATAATTTCTAATTTGCATGTTATTTTTTATTAATGGTATATTTTATTATAATAGAATAGTAAGGTTTATAAGTTATTTTTAATGTTTTCTATATATCCCCACGTAGCTCAATTCAGTATTAAACTGAGAGCAGTGGTAGAGCATTCGGCTGTTTACCTTTTTAAGGTAAGCTAGAGATGAATTCACTTATTGACTAACCAATGGTGTGGATGAAAATAAGTCAGCCAAACCCGAAAGATTTATCCGGGTAAGGTTGGCAGTTCAAATCTGCCCGTGGGGATTTATTTTTTCTAAAAGCAAACTTTATAAATAATAAATAAGGTTTTTTAATTTACGCCTGCATAGTATAGGCTTTTGAATAAAAAGGTACAATGGCTAGTACAGGGCCCTGTCGTTAAGCTTTTCTTTGGAAAAAGCGTTAATTGAAAAGTTCTTTCGTTAACGTTTCTTTTTAAGAAAGGTTAGTGGATAGGCCCAGACCCGAGTCCGATTCTCGGTGCAGGCGGTTTTAATCTTAAATTATATATTTAGTTTGATATATTTTAAATCTCATAAATATTTATAAATTCTCTATTCTTAAAATAATTTTAATGAAAGTTTTTTCATTTAAAAACATTTTATTTATTTTTATTCTAGCTATTTTACTTTTAACTTTATCTATGGTAATAGCCGAAAATTATTCTCCTAGAGGTCATCAGAACAAATTTCCAGGATCTACTGGAGATCAAAATGAAACGTTAGATAATGAAACAGAAGGTGAGCATAATGAAACAGATGATGGATGTATTGAAGAATGTAGTGATGTTTATACAAACACAATAAAAGAATGTAATTCTGTATATAATGATTTAATTCACCAATGTAATGATAATAGAGAAAACTCATTGGAAGCCTGTGGTGAACTAAAAGGAGAAGAAAAAAGAGATTGTGTTAAAAACGCTAATATAGAAAGTAAACAATGTAAAAAAAACGCAAGAACAATAAAATATGAATGTAAACAAACTGCTAGAGAAGAAAGAAAAAATTGTTTTGATGCATGTGAAGCTCCTCCAGGCTCAGAGGAAATATTGTGTTGTGCAGAAGGTTTAAACGGAGAATGTTTCCTAGCAGATACGATAGAATCCTGCAGAGCCCGTGGTTGGGCAGTAATGGATTGTATGCCCCCATTAAATGCAAATGATTTACCAACAATTACAGACTTTAGAAATGAAACACACAATCCATTTAATACAAGCAACCCCCCTTATAATGCAAGCGATCCCTTGTTTGTTAGTTTAGCTAACAATGTAACGGCTAGTGGAGTAAATAATACAGCCTATGTCCCAGGAAGTTATGAATGTGCTAACTTTGCAGGGGATTTAGAAGCAAATTTAACTGCAAGAGGCTATAATGCAACATTTACAGCTTATTGGTGTCATGGTGGTCCAGGTAATCCTCCTCCTACTGCCCATGCTATTACAGATGTACATTTATCAGATGGAAGGTTAGTCTGGATTGAACCTCAAACTAATAGGATGATTAATATGGATATGGATGGGGATGGAATTGTAGAATATAATAATAATGCGTTTACAAATTCTGTAGCAGTAACTACAGATGATAACTGCCAAATATCTGTTTGGGAAAACAGAGCTCAAGCTTCAGCTGCAGGAGTTCCAGGAGCTTAATTACTTATCAAATAACGTCCTTTTATTTTTTCTATTTGTCATAACTCAATAAATTATTATTTTTATATCCTATAAAATAGATATCCTATTATATAAATAAAAATAGAAACATTTATATACTAGTAATTTGGCAAAATTCTAAAGATATCAAACTTTATTAGGCCTTTCCACAAAATGTTTAACTTTTTACTTAATTCATTCATTTATCATAATAATTCTAGCTATACATTGGTAACAAATGAGGTAGATTGCTATAAAAAATAGATATTTTTACCTTTTTTAGTATTGATTATATAGCTAGAGAGATTGGGCCGGTAGCTCAGCACGGTAGAGCACCTGGCTTTTAAATCGTGCAGAAACCAGGTGGTCGCGGGTTCAAAAATAAATCCTTAAAACCCAAATCGTTAACACGATTGGGCCCAAGCGAAAGCTTTGGGAAGCGTTGGCGGAAAGTGAAAGTCCCGTCCGGCCCTTCCATATCACAAACAGAAAATGAAAGAAGACAAAATAGATATTAAACAACATGTTTTGGTGCCTGAACATATTTTACTAACTCAAGAAGAGAAAGATAAACTCTTAAGCAAATACAATATAAATCCTAATCAGTTGCCGAGAATTTCTAGAAAAGATCCTGCAATTATTAATTTTGGCACCAAAGCCGGGGATATTATAAAAATAATCAGGAACAGTCAAACTGCTTCAAAATCTGCATATTACAGGGTGGTAATACATGATTAATGGTAATGAATTAATAAAAAAATATTTTGATGAAAATTCCCTAGTTAAAGCTGACATAGACAGTTTTAATTATTTTATAGAACATGGAATGCAAGAGGTAATTAAGGAAATCGGAGATATTGTTCCTACTATAATACCACCAGATGTTCAGGATTTTAGAATTAGATTAGACAAGATAGAGATTGAAAAGCCATTAATAGTAGAAGCAGATGGGAGTAAAAGGTCAATTTATCCTATTGAAGCAAGATTAAGAAAAATAAGCTATTCTGCTCCTGTATTCCTGAATATTAGCGTGCATATAGATGGTGTTCAAAGAGATTCTTTTAGGACACAGATTGGAAAAATTCCAATAATGTTAAAGAGCAAATATTGTTATTTAGATGGTTTAAATTATGAAGGGTTGGCTGAAAAAGGCGAGGATCCAGATGATCCAGGTGGTTATTTTATTTTGAATGGTAATGAAAGAGTACTTATTACAGTAGAAGATTTAGTTTCCAATAAAATGTTTTTTAATAGAAAAAAAAGCGGGCCAAGCAAGTATACTGCCCAGATTTTTTCTGAAATGGGTTCTTACAGAATACCACACACAATAGAACAAATGAAAGATGGAATAATATATATATCATTTACAAGATTTAAGAGAATTCCTGTAATAGATATAATAAAAACGCTTGGTTTAATAAAAGATGAAGAAATCTCAAAGGCGATATCTGAAGAAAAAATTTTGGATGATGTTTTAATAAATTTATTTAATTCTGTTGAAATAAAGAAACAAAGTGAGGCGACTGAGACTCTTGCAAAAAAAATGGGCATTATGGCTCCTAAGGAAGTTCAAACTGAAAAAGTATTTGAGAACCTGGATAAATATTTATTGCCTCATTTAGGCATAGCAGAGAAAGACAGACTAACTAAAGCGTATAATTTATGTAAATTGGTTAGAAGATTTTTGTTAATTGCCCAGAAAGGAATTATTATTGATAAAGATCACTATTCAAATAAAAGATTGAAACTAAGCGGTGATTTGCTGATTGATTTATTTAGAGTTAATATGAGAGCATTAGTTAATGATCTATTATACAATTTTCAAAGATTGGTGAAAAGGGGTAAATTTAGTTCTGTTAAAATAATAATAAGGGATAAATTACTAACGTCAAGAATAAAAAGTGCTATGGCTACTGGTGCTTGGGTCGGTGGAAGAAGGGGAATTAGCCAAAATATGGATAGAACTAATTTTTTAGCTACATTAAGTCATTTACAAAGAGTTGTTAGTTTATTAAGCGCTTCCCAAGAAAATTTTGAAGCAAGAGCGTTGCATAGTACACATTGGGGCCGTTTGTGTCCCATAGAGACACCAGAAGGAACTTCAATTGGATTAAGAAAAAACCTTGCATTGTTGAGTACAATATCGCAACAGCCTTATGATCAGGATAAAATAAAAAAAGCATTATACCAAATAGGGTTAAAGGATATTAAAAATGGTTGATATATTTTTGGATGAAAGATTTATTGGAAATACAGATGAGTCAGAAAATTTTGTTAGTAAATTTAAAGAAATGAGGAGAACTAACAAAATACCTAGTGAATTGAACATATATTTTGATAATAAGCTAAATGAGATACATATTGAAAGTTCAAGGGGAAGGGTAAGAAGACCTGTTATTATTATTGAAAATGGAAAAAGCAAATTAACTCAGGATGTTATAAATAAATGTATAAAAGGAGAGATGTCTTGGAAAGACCTCATAACAACTGGTATTGTTGAATATTTAGATGCTGCAGAAGAAGAAAATGCACTAGTTGCTTTAGATGAAAATAGCATTACAAATGAGCATACACATTTAGAAATAAGCCCAAGCATTTTATTGGGATTAACTACAAGTTTGGTTCCTTATGCTAATTTTGTTCAGAGTTCAAGATTAAACAGGGGTAGCAAGACACAAAAACAAAGTTTAGGATTATATGCAGCAAATTATTTATTGAGGATGGATACTGATGTTAGTGTATTACATTCTCCACAGGTTCCAATAGTTCAAAGTTTTATGTATGAAATTTCTAGATATAAAAATCATCCTTCTGGACAAAATATTGTTATTGCATTAATGAGCTATGGCGGTTACAACATGCAGGACTCTATTGTAGTTAATAAGGGAAGTGTTCAAAGGGGATTAGCAAGGAGTACTTATTTTAGGCCATATGTTGCAGAAGAGCTAAGGTATTCTGGCGGTTTGATTGATGAGATTGGAATACCTGATAAAGAAGTTAAAGGATATAAAAGTGAAAAGGATTACAAGTTATTAGATGTTGATGGCATTGTAGGTCCTGAAGTGAAGGTTGAACCTGATAATGTTATTATTGGTAAAACAAGTCCTCCTAGGTTCCTGGGGGAACTAGAAGAATTTTCTATTGCTGCTTCAACAAGAAGAGAAAGCAGTGTTGCTGTTAAACAAGGAGAAGAAGGTAAAGTTGACATGATTGTATTAACTGAAAATGAAGAGGGTAATAAATTAGTTCAAGTAAGGGTTAGAGATTTGAGGATTCCTGAAGTTGGCGATAAATTTGCTTCAAGACATGGGCAGAAAGGAGTTATAGGGGCTATAGTTCCAGAAGCTGATATTCCATTTACTGCTACTGGAATACAACCTGATATAATATTCTCACCGCATTCTGTTCCTTCTAGAATGACTATAAGCCATTTAATAGAAGTTATAGCTGGGAAAGTTGGAGCTTTATCTGGAAGGTATATCGATGGCACTACTTTTGGTTCTGAAAATGTTGATGATTTAAGAAATGAATTGAAAGAATTAGGATTTAGAGAAAATGGTTGTGAAACGATGTATAATGGTATAACTGGTGAGATTTACAAAGCTGATGTTTACATAGGCAATATGTTTTATTTAAAACTTAAACATATGGTTGCTAATAAATTGCATGCCAGGGCATCTGGAAGAATACAGTTGTTAACAAGACAACCAATAGAAGGCAGAAGTAAAGGTGGTGGATTGAGATTAGGAGAGATGGAGAAGGATTGCTTTGTAGCACATGGTGCCAGTTTATTACTAAAAGAAAGGTTTGATTCAGATAAAACTGTAGTTCATGTTTGTGAGAGTTGCGGTTCTTTGGCTGTTAGTGATGATTATAGAAATAAAAAATTTTGTGTAAGATGTGGAGCAAATGTTGAGATTACAGCCATAGAACTAAGTTATGCTTTTAAATTGTTATTAGATGAGCTAAAATCTTTGGGGGTTTATCCTAAATTAAATTTAGTTAGTAAATATTAAAATGGAATATATATATAAAAAAATTGGGAGTATTAATTTTGGGTTACTTAGTCCTGATGAGATTAAAAAAATGGCTTCTGTTAAAATTGTAACTCCAGAATTATATGATAAAGAAGGATATTCTGTTGATGGTGGGCTAATGGATACCCATTTGGGGGTTATTGATCCTGGGTTAAGATGCAGGACTTGTGGTGGCAAATTAAAAGAATGCATTGGTCATTTTGGTTATATAGAATTAGCAAGGTCTATTGTTCATATAAACTATGTTAAGATTGTTTTAGATGTTTTAAGGTCAACTTGTTGTAGTTGTGGTGTTGTTTTATTAGATAAAACTACTAAAGATAATTTGATAAACGAACTAAATACTTTAGAAAAAGAAAAAGGATTAACTGCTAGAAGAAGAAGAGTTAGAGAAATTATAAATATGTTGAAGAACATAAAGAAATGCCCTGTTTGTGGTGAAAAACAATATACTGTAAAACTAGAAAAACCATCTAGTTTTTATGAAAAAGATAAAAGATTAACACCTATAGAGGTTAGAGCAAGATTAGCAAAAGTTCCTGATGAAGATTGCATATTATTAGGATTAAATCCAAGGTATGCAAGACCTGAATGGATGATACTAACCGTGTTACCCATTCCTCCAGTTACTATAAGACCAAGTATTACTTTAGAAACAGGGGAAAGGAGTGAGGATGATTTAACCCATAAATTAGGTGATATAGTAAGGATTAATCAGAGATTATTTGAAAATATAAATGCTGGTGCGCCAGAAATAATTATAGAAGATTTATGGGATTTGTTACAATATCATGTTACTACTTATTTTGATAATGAAATAGCACAAGTGCCTCCTGCTAGACATAGGTCTGGTCAGGTCTTGAAAACTTTAAGTGAAAGAATCAAAAGCAAAGAAGGAAGGTTCAGGCATAATTTAGCTGGTAAGAGAGTTAATTATGCTGCAAGAACAGTAATAAGCCCTGATCCGGAAGCAAATTTTAATGAAGTTGGTGTTCCTAAATCTGTCGCTTTGGAATTAACTGTTCCTGAGAGAGTTACTGAGTGGAACAAAGAATGGTTAAAAAAACTTATTGAAAATGGATCTGATAAATATCCTGGAGCCAATTATATTATAACTGCTGATGGGAAGAAAAAAAGAATAACAGATGAAACTAAAGAGCAGATATTAAATGAGTTAAGTGAGGGATATATTGTTGAGAGACATTTAATTAATGGAGATATAGCTGTATTTAACAGACAGCCAAGTTTGCACAGAATGAGCATTATGTGCCATAAAATTAAAGTCTTGCCTGGAAAAAGCTTCAGGTTAAATCCAAGTGTTTGTGTTCCTTATAATGCTGATTTTGATGGTGATGAAATGAACTTGCATATACCACAAAATGAAGAATCAAGAGCGGAATCTGATATTTTAATGCAGGTACAAACCCAAATAATGTCTCCTAAGAATGGGCGAAATATTATTGGATGTGTTGAAGATGCTGTAACTGGCAATTATTTGTTAACAAAATATTTAGAGGTTACAAGAAAAGAAGCTATTGAATTACTAGCCTCTATTGGTATTGATAATTTTTCAAGATTACCTAATAAAGATAAGATTAACGGAAGGGAGATTATTAGTGTTTTATTGCCTAAAAATTTTGATTTTATAGGACAATCTAAGGATAGAAAAGAGGTTTTGGTGAAGAAAGGTGAATTGGTAGAAGGAGTTATAGATAATAATTCTATTGGAGACGAAAGTGGGGATTTAATAAGAGAAATATATGCCGAATATGGGCAAGAAGTTACTTTGGATTTTATAGGTAAGATATTTAGATTAGGTATAAAGTTGCTTTTGAAACTTGGATTTTCTACATCTTTGGCGGATACTGACTTGCCAATAGATGTTCAAGAGAAGATAGACAAATTATTGGTAGAGTCTGAAAAAAGTGTAAATGAATTAATAGGATTATATAAAACCAAGAAGCTTGAGATATTACCTGGAAAGACTTTAGGAGACACATTGGAAGTTAGAATATTAGAACTTTTGAATAAAGTTAGGAATAAGATTGGTGACTTAGTTGCTGATAGTGCAATTGAATCTAATCCAACCATCATAATGGCAAGATCTGGTGCCAGAGGAAATATATTAAATTTAGCCCAGATGGCTGCCTGTGTTGGTCAACAAGCGCTAGGCGGACAAAGAATTAAGAAAGGATATAGAGGAAGAACTTTAAGTATGTTTAAGAAAGGAGATTTAAGTGCTGCTGCCTGTGGTTTTGTTAGGGGCGGGTTTAAATCTGGCTTAAAACCTTATGAATTCTTTTTCCATGCAATGACTGGAAGAGATGCTCTTATGGATACTGCCCTAAGGACTCCTAAATCTGGTTATTTATACAGGAGATTAGCTAATGCTTTACAAGATTTAAAAGTTGAATACGATGGTACTGTTAGAGATGCAAATAGGGCTATTGTTCAGTTTAAATATGGGGAAGATAATATTGATGTAAGCAAAAGTGAAGCTGGAACTATTGATGTAGTTAAAGTTATAAAACATGTTGTTGGAGAGAAATAAATGGAAGAACTAATCAAAAGTTATAAAGGGAAAATACCCGGGTCAATCTTGAAGACTTTGAAGAAAGAGGCTTTAAGTAGAAAATTAACTAAAAAAGATGTTGAAAAGGTTTTATTAAGATTAAAGCAGATATATGAGAGAGCTAAAATAAATGCTGGAGAAGCTATAGGTGTTATAACTGCTGAGAGTTTTGGAGAACCCAGCACACAGATGTCAATCGCAAAAAATGAAAAAATAATAATAAAAATTAAAAATGAAATAAAAATAATAGAGATAGGAAAATTAATTGATGGTTTAATGGGATTAAATGGTTCTTTGAAATTAAATGATTCTGAAATATTGCCTTTAAGTGATTTTGATATATACGCTCCAAGTTTAAATCAGGAAGAAAAAATTGAGTGGAAAAAGGTTTTAGAATGTAGCAGACACAAGACAAATAAAAAACTTTTAAAATTAATAACTAGATCTGGTAGATCTATTGTGGCTACAGATAATCATTCTTTTGTTATTAGGAAAGATAACGAGGTTAAGCCTATTTTAGGTAAAGAATTATCTATAGGAGATAGAATTCCGGTTATCAGTTATTTACCTGAGAACTGCATTGAAGAAATAAAGTTAGAGGACCATATTAAAATTAATCAAGATTCAAGATTTAAACTAATACATAAAGGAAATATGCTATTAAGAAATAAAACATTAACTAAACCAATACCAAATTTACTAGAATTAGATAGACAATTTGGATACTTTATGGGGGCATATCTAGCAGAAGGTAATGCGACAAACGGGCAAGTGTCAATATCAAATATTAATGATAATTTTATGAACAATATCAAAGATTTCACAACTAAACTAGGAGTTAATTATGTGGAAGATTATCATAGCTGGGGTTTTTCTATTTCAAGAGACCTTAAAATTAATTCTTCTTTATTGGCTAATTTTTTAATAAATAGTTGTAGAACTGGATCTCGGAACAAGATAATACCAGATTTCTGTTTCAGTGCAAAGGAAGAGTTTGTTTCTGGTTTATTAAAGGGTTATTTTGATGGTGATGGGAATTTTACTGTAAACAGGAAAATGATAAGGGTTTCATCAAATTCAAAAGAACTAATAGATGGGATATCTTTATTACTAACAAGATTTAGAATATTTTCATATAAAGTTGAGGACAAAAAGAATCAATTTTGGTTATTAATCCCCTATAAATATGCTCCTTTATTTCTACTGCATATAGGATCTGATATAGATTATAAAATAAAAGCATTAGAGGAGCTAACAGAAAAAGCAAAAAAATTCTGGAATGAAAATTCAAATGATTATAATGATATGGTTTCTGGTTTTGGAAACTTGCTTTATGATGTAGCTAAAAAACTTAAATATCCAACAAGATACGTGAATAATTTTACAAAAAGACAAAAGATAGGGAGAACTTCCTTGTTTAGATATATAAAACTATTTGATAACTTAGCTAAAAAGAAAAAAGTAGATATATCTTTAGAGATTAAAATAATGAATAGAATGTTTAATTCTGATGTTGTTTGGGATGAGATTGTTAATATAGAATATGTTAATAATAATGAATTTGTTTATGATTTATCTGTTCCTGGGCTAGAAACTTTTACTACTTTTGATGGTGTGATAACACATAACACTTTAAACGTATTTCACTTCGCTGGAGTAGCTGAAATGAGTGTAAGCTTAGGATTACCTAGATTAATAGAAATATTTGATGCCAGGAAAGAAATTAAAACTCCCTTGATGAATGTTTATATAAAATCACCTTGGAATAAAGATCCTCTTAAAGTTAAAAAAATTGCAGCATCTATTAAAGAAATAAAATTAAAAGAAGTTTCTAGCAGTTTTGTAATAAACATACCTAAATTACAAATTGAAGTTGCATTAAGCAAGAAAAAAATGAGGAATTTAAACTTAAGTGAAGATGAGGTATGCAAAGCAGTTGCTGAAGGATTCCCCAAATTAAATGTAAAATTAGGAACTGAAAAACTAGTTTTAAAACCAAAGTCTGAGGAAAACCAATTAATTGAGTTATATAAATTAAAAGAAAAGGCAAAAACCGTCTATGTCTCTGGGGTAAAGGGAGTTAAACAAGTTTTGCCTGTTAAATCTGGAAATGAGTTCATGATATTAACTGCAGGAAGCAACTTAAAAGAAGTTTTCAGAATTAAAGAAGTTGATGAAACAAAAACAGCTACTAATGATATTCATGAAATTAAAAAAGTCTTAGGCGTAGAGGCAGCGAGACAAGCAATAATTAATGAATCATCTAAAGTTATGAATGATCAGGGGTTGGATATTGATATAAGACATATCATGTTTATCTCTGATGTTATAACCAGTTCTGGATTTATTAAAGGTATAACCAGAAGTGGTATTACTGGAGAAAAAGAATCGGTTTTGGCAAGAGCTAGTTTTGAGACCCCTATAAAACACATTGTGAACGCAAGTTTAATAGGAGAGGAAGATAGTTTGAATTCTGTTATAGAAAACGTTATATTAAATCAACCAGTTCCTTTGGGGACGGGATTGCCGGATTTAGTGATAAAGATGAAGGAAGTTGAAAAATGAGCGTAGAAAAATTAAGAAAAGCATTAAAGGAAGGAAAAGTTATTTATGGAATAGATAACACGATTAAAAATCTGAAATTAGGAAAGACTAAAAGTGTTTTCTTAGCCAAAAATTGTCCTGATAAAATCAGAGAAGAAATAAAAAAATATAAAACAGAGGTTATTGAGTTAGAGGAAAGCAGTGATGAAATTGCATTGATCTGCAAGAGGCCACATCAAATCATTGTTCTAAGCTGTTAAAAATGAAGTTTGATACTAAAATTATTGGCTATATGAATACATTTGAGAATTACACTCGTGTTCATGTTAAAGATTGTTTTTTTAGAGATGATGAACTAATATACGTGGTAGATTTTTTCTTACTTGGCAAAGTCATAGGGAAAAATGGAGAAAACATAAAGAAACTTGCCTTAAAAATAAAACACAAGATTAGAGTTATTGGTTTTAGCGATGATATTGTTAAATTTGTTCAAAACATATTGTATCCGTTGAAAGGCTTTGAAATTAATAGGGAGGAGAATAAAGTGATTATATCTACTGAAGATATGAAACTAAAAGGCAAGATATTTGGCAGAGATAGAAGCAATTTGAAGTTTGTTAATGAAGTAGTTAAAAGATACTTTAAGGATATAGAGGTAATAGTTAGATAGTAATCTTTATAAATGAATTTTAAACTAATGGAGATAAAATGGGAAATAAACCTAGAGGATTAGGAGCAGGAAAGAAATTAAAGCATAGAAGGAAAAATTTTAGATGGAACAATAAAAACTTTGTTAAAAGAGCTTTAAATCTAAAAGAGAAATCTGATCCTTTGGGAGGGGCTGCTCAAGCTAAAGGGATTGTTTTAGAGAAAAGACAATTGGAGGCAAAACAGCCCAATAGTGCGATGCGTAAGTGCGTAGCACCAGAAACCAAAGTTTTACTAGACGGATCATATATTAAAATTAAAAATTTACCTGGATATAAAAATGAAGTTATTTCTGTGAAATGGGATAATAAAGAATTGGAGAAGACTGATGTTTCTTTTTATATGAAATTAGATACAAAAAATAATAATAATAAAGTTTATAGAATAAAAACTAAAGAGACAGGTAGAGAAATAATTGCCACGCAGGATCATCCGTTTTATACTAATAAAGGAATATTAGATTTAAAAGATTTAAAAATCAGTAATAAAGTTGCTGTTTATCCTTATGATTCTGTTGAATATGAATATAGTGATATATTGTTAGTTGATAAAAATAAGATAGAGGAAGTTGCCCCCTATAATACCAAGTTTTCTAAAGTTTATAAAGAACTTGAGAGAAGAAATCTGTTGCCTTTAAAAACATCAAATGAAAAAATCGCTAAAATTGTTAGGATTTTTGGGCATTTGTTTGGAGATGGTGGGATGTATGAAGATAAAGCTAGAAATTCTTTAAGGTATAAAGTTGTTTTTAGTGGTAAGCCAGAGGATTTAGAAGAAATAATAAAAGATATTTGTGATCTTGGTTTTTATATGTCCAATATTTTTGAAAGCTATAGTAGAAGTTATGTTGAGTCTAATAAAGGAATTCAGGTTATAGAAGGAACTTCTTATCAGTTTAGGATTACTAATAAAAGTTTTGCTTTGTTACTTATAGCCTTAGGCGTGCCAGTAGGAAATAAAACTCTATTAGATTATGGATTTCCAAGTTGGCTAAATAAAAGTCCTAAATGGATTAAGAAAGAATTTTTACGGGCTTTTTTCGGTTCTGAATTACTTAAACCGTGTGTCGATAAAAGAAAAAAGGGCATTACCCCGTTAAAACCAAGTTTCTGTTTTAGTAAGCTAAAGGGTCTTTCTATTAATTGTTTTATAAATTCTTTTTTAGAAATTTTAAAAGATTTTAATATTGATGTCAGCGCAATTATTCCTATAAAGGAGTTTATTAGAAAAGATGCTACAAGAACAATACAATACTTGGTTTCTTTATCTAGTAATATGAGTTCATTGATAAACCTTTATGGAAAAATAGGTTATGTTTATTCGAAAGAACGTGAAAAATTAGCTTGTTATATGCATGAGTACTTATTGATAAAAAAACATATTATTGATAAAAGAATTAAAGCGTTAAAGGAAATAAAAATTTTGGTTGGTAATGGGTGCTCAATATCTAAAGCGGTTAAGGGAATTAATTTGGATGGATTAACAAGAGAAAGTGCTTCATATTGGTTAAGAGAGGAGATAAATGAGGAAAAAATTAAAATACCAAATAATTATCTTAAAAGTTTTAGTGAATGGACTAAAGAGGCAACTAAAAATTTGGACAATGGTCTTGTTTGGGAAACAATTGAGTCTATTGAAGAAACTAAATTAGATGATGTAAGGGATATAACAACAGAATCTGAAAATCATAATTTTATTGCAAATGGATTTTTGACTTCAAATTGCGTTTTTGTTCAATTAACTAAAAATGGAAGGCAAGTGACTGCTTTTGTTCCTGGTTATAATGCTATTAAATTCATAGATGAGCATGATGAAGTTATTGTTGAAAGCATAGGTGGCTCTAGAGGAAAAAGTAAAGGTGATATTCCTGGGGTTAGATGGCATGTTATAAAAGTTAATGATCAAAGTTTAAATGCCTTAGTTAAAGGTAAAATAGAGAAAGGTAGAAGGTAAAATGTGGATTAATTCAACTTATGATATGAATGGAGAAAACATTATTAATTATTTTGATAAGTTTAGATTATTCTCTGAAAAGGAAGATAGAGAAGGTCGTGCTGTTGTAATTGAGAGGGGGCTTAGTGAAAGAAAAGTTCTGTTTAATGGACGAGATGGAATCCCTGATTTTTATGTTGGAATGAGTATTTCTGATTCTTTAGTTGATAATCCTGAGAGGAATAAAGTTTCAATTGATATAGCCATTACTGATGCTGGTCTAATTCCTGAATTAGAACAGGGAGAATTACTTGATAGATTAAAGGGATATTTATCATCTATAATGAGATTAGAAGAGGTTTTTGCGTAAATGGTTGAAATTAAATTATTCAATAGGTGGGATATGAATGGCATTGATGTAGCTGATCCCGGTTTAAGAAATTATATTAATTTAAATCCTATCTTGATACCTAAATCCAGCGGAAGAAATAGATTAAGATTTCATAAAAGCAAAAGCAACATTGTTGAGAGATTAATAAATAAAATCATGGTTCCAGGGCATAAAGGCAAGAAGCACAAGTTAACTTCTGGAAGGGCATCTGGTAAAAACCAAAATGCTGTTAAAATTGTTAAAAATATATTAATCATAATTGAGAAAAAAACAAATAAAAATCCTGTTGAGGTTTTTGTTAAGGCTATTGAAAATTCTGCTCCTAGAGAAGAAATTACAACTATTGAATATGGTGGTGCAAGATATCCACAGGCTGTTGATTGTGCACCTCAAAGAAGAATTGATATTGCCTTGAGAATGATGGTTCAAGGATCTTATCAGAAATCTTTTGGCAAGAAAAAGAAATTTGTTGATAATTTAGCTGATGAAATAATTTTTGCATCTAATAGAGATCAAAATAGTGCTGCTTATGCTAAGAAATTAGAATTAGAGAGACAGGCTGATTCTAGCAGATAAGTTAACAAATAATGGTTTTATTTAAACTTTATTAAGAATATTTATGCAAATGATGTGATTTTCTCTTTTGATGGTAATGCATTATCTTTATTTCTCTTGATTTTTTACCTTCTCTTCTCTCTAAGCCAAATAAAATAAAAGAACCTACTAAAGAAGCTATGA
>ERZ1292623.1913-Hain-H51-01um-R1-1913-length-19366-cov-14_pt1 | contig 19366 bp, 11 predicted proteins | sample MGYA00564398_ERZ1292623 | MGnify/ENA primary metagenome ERZ1292623 (study PRJEB36523, sample SAMEA6512633) | groundwater metagenome | collected 2019-01-07 | study: AquaDiva: Metagenomics assemblies of 32 groundwater samples | reverse complement strand
AGAAATTAGCCATTTTTGAGCTTCCTTTCGGGCGAGCGAATTTTGGAAAGATTCTGTGTTTTCGGAGCTCACCGATGCCCTCAAGCATCGCTTCGCTCCTCAAGCCTTGAATCTTCCTCAAAATTCGCTTGCTCAATCTGATGATAGTTCGAATCCTGCACTCTAATAAGTTCGCGGAGTGAGGTTTAGGCAAATTCGTTGTTATTAGCTAAAACCGCGAATATTCATAAAGCTCGCTTTGCGGGCGCCCGAAAACTTTCTGGGATTAGCAAGATTAACCCAGTTAAATAATTCGCCAAGGCGAATTATTTAACCGGATAAATGGTCGACCGATGGTAATAAAAATTAGTCGTAAAATATAAATTAAGAAAAAAATTCACCCAGTCAAATAATTTTTGGAATTTTACGAATTAAAAATCCAAAAAATATGCTTTGCATATTTGATGGGGTAAAAAAATGAGTAATAGAATTAAAAAATCAATTACAACAACCGCAGTCGCTTTGACTACGGTTGCATTAATTGCTCCTGCCGCAGTTGGTGCAGTGACAATTGAGGAATTACAAGCACAAATCAATGCTTTGTTAGCTCAATTAACTGCTTTACAGGCCGCACAAGGCCAACCAGCAGGTATGCCCGCAGCTTGTGCTGGCGTAACATTATCAAGAAACTTGGTAGTTGGATCTACTGGTTCTGATGTTAAGTGCCTGCAAGCTTCTATGAATACTTTGGGATACACGGTTGCATCATCAGGAGCAGGCTCAATGGGAAATGAAACAACCTACTTTGGTTCAAGAACTTTGGCAGCTGTTCAAAAATTCCAAGTTGCAAAATTTGGATATTCAGCAAGCCAGGTTGGTCCTTTAACAAGAGCTGAATTAAACGCTTGGTTAGGCGGAGCACCCGCACCAACACCCGGACCCACACCTACACCAGTTCCAACTGGAGCAGGGCTTACAGTGATGTTGGCTTCTGACAATCCAGCAGGAGGATCGGTTGTTGACGCATCAGCATTGCACCCAATGGCGAAGTTAGTATTTACCAACGGTGATAATGCCGAAGTAAAAATTGTAGGATTGAAGTTAAAGAGAATCGGTGTTGCAGCCGATGCTTCAATAACAAACACATATTTATTCAAAGGAGCTGAAAGATTAACGGATGGATCAGCAGTTTCATCTACAATAGTTAACTTCAATAATTCAGCAGGATTATTTATGGTTCCAGCGAATGGTTCTGTAACTATTTCTGTGTTATCTGATGTTGATGGTTCAGCCTCAGAAACAGTTGGATTTCAAATTATCTCATCTGCTGATGTCACATCAAACGCTAGTTCTGTAAAAGGAACCTATCCTATTTCAGGAAACTTGATGACAATAGCTACTGCCACTATAGCAGGAGTTAACTTCAATACATCTACAACTCCAGCAGCTGCCTCAATTGACCCTCAAGATGGTTATACTGTCTGGCAAAACAGCACAACAGTCACCACCAGGGCAGTTGATATGACAAGAATTACCTTCAGGAGAACAGGAAGCGTCAAGAATCAAGATCTGCAGAACTTCAAGCTCTATGTTGACGGAGTCCAGGTTGGCTCAACCCAGCAATTAGTAACAAATACTTTGGGGGAGCATGTAGTAATCTTTGACTTGACCAGCTCTCCAAAGAGATTAGAGGCCGGAACAAGGGTTATCAAAGTATTAGCCGACATTATAGGAGGTTCAAACCTTACCTTCACAATGCATGTGTGGAATGTTGCTGACGGCACATTTATTGATTCACAGCTTGGGGCAAGCGTTTTAGCTCAATCAGCCAGCGCTGCATTCACAAAGCGCTCAACAGGAGAGCAAACAGTTAATGCCGGAACTTTGACTATCACAAAGATGACAGATTCTCCATCAGGAGATGTTATTGATGCGCTCAATAACGCCTTATTGGCAAAATTCCAGTTTAAAGCAGCTGGTGAAAAGATAAAAGTTGAAAACCTGATTATTTCAGCAGTAGTCAGCACATCGGGAGTCGGGTCTCTAAGAAACGGCGCGGTATTTGCCAACGGAGTGCAAGTTGGAAGCACTGCTACTTTGAATGATAACGGCGCTTCAACAGCAAGCACTACTTACAATTTCGGTTCATCTTTGATAGTTGAACCGCTAAGCCCGGTAACAGTGGAAGTAAGAGCCGACATTTTTGACAACGACGGTACCAACAGCATTGTTGATGGTACAACCATTGCTGCTAGATTAGAGGGAGCCAGCACCAATAATAATGGTACAGGATTAATTTCTGCAACAACACTTGACATCCCTTCAGTTGATACTGATGGAAACACGTTGACTGTAAAGCAGGGCTCTTTGACGATATCAAAGTACACAGCCTACACCAATCAGACAGTGGTCGCCCCATTGACAGCTTATAAAATGGGTCATTGGACTTTGACAGCAACTACTTCAGAAGCAGTAAACTTAACTGCCATTAATCTTCTTCCTAACTCAGTGGCAAGCTCAAACGCTAGCAACTTGTATATCAAATACGGTAATCAAACATCAAGCGTGAAGGCGACAGTCGGAGCTACGGCAGCCAATAACAACTGGGCAATCAATTACATCTTGCCAGCTGGCGCAACAATTGACATAATGGCCTTTGCTGATTATTCAAGCTCGGCTGCGGCAGGCACAGCTACCTTTGATGCAGATGTTGATGCAACCACAGCCAGTTCAGCTGTTAGCGCAGATATCACTGCATTAGTCGGCCAGAACATTGTCTTTAGCTCGGGTTCCTTTGCAACTGCCTTTGATGGTGTTCCTCAAAACCAGGCGGTTTCGGGAAATCAGTCAGTATTGGCAGGAAGATTCAAGCTAACCTCTTCTTATCAAGATTATAATGTCAAGTTAATGAGATTTACTGCCAACAGTAATCCAAGCCCGATTGCTTCAGCTACCCTAAAGGATAGCAGCGGTACTATCTTGGCAACAGTTCCTTATAACAACGCCAATAGTTACTTTGAATTTACTGGCTTGGCTAGTAAGATTTCAGTCCCGGCTTCTACATCAAAGAGAATTGACTTGTACTGGAACTTAAGTATTCCATCATCTACCGCTTCATCCTGGGCGCTTGATACCAAGGCGGCTTTGACTCGTGTTGAGTACGAAGATCCTAGCGGAACAGTAAGCACGGATACCAACACAAGGACTGGAAATTCAACCATTGCTTACAGGGCTATCCCGTTACTTACTCAGGTTGACTTGAATAATAGTTCATATATTTCCAATGGAGGCGAACTGGATCTTTACAGGTTCACAATGGCTGCTCCCGCTCAAGGACCGATAGATATGAAGCAATTCAAACTTGCGCTAACCTGGTCTGATGGAGGTACAGATGCTACCTTAACGCTCCATACCTTAAAGCTTATAAAAGACGGAGTTGATATTACTGGCTCTGTAACCATTGATAATGAAGACGCCGCTGGAACTGCTGAAGGTACAAGCGGTGTTACCGAAGGCGATAGCACTATTATAGTGACTTGGGACGGTTCAACTGAAGACGCAGTTGCAGCAGGAACTTCAACTACCTATACCATAAGAGGTACTCCTAACAACTTTAGAACTGGTACTGGTTCTTCTGATACGGCTGGCATAGACTCGGTAGCACTAGTGTTTACTAGAGACACCGCAGCACCAGCTTCAACCGAAAACTATCTGAACGCAGACTCTCCAGCTGTTGGTTCTATAGTTGGATTGTACACTTCAGCTGCCGCTGGCAATAGCGCAGCCACCAATCATACTATGATATGGTCTGACGAAGCTGCGGTTGCTCATGCTGCTGCCGTAGGAGCTAGCTCAACTGGCGACTGGACAAACAGCTACTTGGTGCAGAATATACTGACTTCAGAAACCTGGTCAAGATAATTTCTGAAAGTAATCGGCGTCCTGATTTTGTGGCAGGATAGAGTCGATAAAAACAAAAAGCCCCGTTTTACGGGGCTTTTTGGTTCCCAGTGTTTAAAAATACCAACGAGGTACCAACGGTACCAACGAGGTCGGACCTCGTAATTTTGAGTGGCTTTTGTTATAATACTATAATCTACAGGAATATAAAAATAAAATAAGAAAATGCCAACGAGAAAAGTACAATTTGTAAACGATGAGTTTTATCACGTTTTCAACAGAGGGGTTGAGGAGCGAAAAATATTTTTAGATGACGAAGATAAGTTACGGTTTGTAAATAGTCTTCTTGTGTTTAATGACGCTAACCCAGCATCATGGAATATGCGCTCTTTTTGGTATCAACGAGGTCCGACCTCGTTGATCGGTGTCTATAAGCCAGAAGATCCATTGGTAGAGATTCACTCTTTCGCCTTAATGGACAATCACTTTCACCTTCTGTTAAAACAAATAAAGGAAAGGGGAGTAAGCATTTTTATGCAAAAACTTGGCGGATATTCATATTATTTCAATAAAAAATACAAAAGAGTTGGTTCACTTTTTCAAGGAAAGTTCAAGGCAGTATTGATAAGAACAGATAAACAACTTAAAAATGCTTTTGTTTACGTCAATACAAACCCAGTTGGTTTAATTGAACCTAATTGGAAAGAAAAAGGCATAAAAGATTTTAAAAAATCAACCCGATTTTTAAAAGAATATAAGTGGTCCAGTTGCCCAGATTATTTAACAGAAGCAAATAACTATTCCTTTATTGAAAAAGAATTTTTTCTTAAATTATTTAGGGGTACTCAAGGTTGTAGGGAAGAAGTTGAATCTTGGTTAAAGTATAAAGTTGAATTCAATAAATTTAAGGATATAGCGCTTGAGTAACTTTACGAGGTCGGACCTCGTAAAGTCACGAGGTAAAGTTACGAGGTCCGACCTCGTGAGATGAGACCACCTTGTGAGAGTGAGAACTTGTGGTATAGCCCGAATGTAATCAACGAGGCCGGGTCTCGTTGGTACTTGTGGATAACTCTTTTTGATTTTTTGCTTTAATTTTTTATAATAACAATATTATGAATAAGTTAGTTATTCTTGTACTGATATTTGGCTTAATATTCCAAGCCACTTTTATTAGAGCCCAACAAACTACGCCAGCCCAAGATATCCAAGCACTCATAAAACAACTCCAAGACCAGATAAAAGATCTGCAAGCGAAGGTAGCCGAACTTCAGTCAGAACTTCAAGTAGTTAAAACAGAGTTAAAGTTCACACGCACTCTTGTCCGTGGAACCAAAGGAGATGAGGTAAAGCAACTTCAGGAGTTTTTAAAGACTATGCCTGATATATACCCAGAAGGCCTTGTGACTGGCTACTTTGGCCCCCTGACAGAAGCTGCAATAAAGAAGTTTCAGGAGAAACAAGGGATTGAAGCAGTGGGGTTTGTAGGCCCAAGAACTATTGCCAAGTTAAACGAGTTAGCAGCACCACCAGAGTCCGCTGTTCCCGCAACCCCAGCAGTGCCAGCAACGCCAGCAGTTCCCACAGAACAACCCGCTGTTCCTGCTGTTCCTGCAGTACCCCCTACAGCAACAGTAAGTCCCACGGACTCAAGTATTGTAACCCCTCCTCCACCTCCATCACTTTATCAACCTACTGCTACTATTCCCTTAACAACTGAACCATCTTCAGTAACTTCTACAACAACAGTAAGTCCTACGGATTCGGGGATCATAAGTTCTACTTCCACCACAACCACCACTCCAACCACAACCACCACTACTCTACCAACGGTGAGTGTGAAAGTTAATGATTCCCATACTCCATCGGTGCCTGTGGAATATAATGCTACTTTTACGGTTTCTTGGGAGTCAACCGGCGCTGATGGTTGTACCGAATATCTTTCATCGGCTTTGACAACGGTCGGCGGAAAAAAATGGTATAACCATCTGAATACTTTACCTTCTTCAGGAAGCGAAACATTATATGGCAGTCCTTCAAAATACGAAGCCATTTTAAGTGTATCGATTTACTGCTATAAAGGACCGTCAAATATAGGAGGGTTTAATAATTACGATACTGTATATTTCCACCTAAATTCAGCTCCGCCAACCATTACGTTATCCTTTACTCCAGATTCAAGCGATGGCAAGGGTAATTGGCAGACCGCTAAGTCCGCCTGTGAGAGCAAGAGTCAAAGACTACCTACTATATATGAGTTAAATCTTCTATACCAACAACAAACTACCTACAATTTAAATTTAAATGATAGCGGCCAGCCTTTTATAGGATATAACTATAAATCATACTGGTCATCAGAGGAAAGTGGTAGTAGTGCATATTATGTAGCTTTTAGTAATGGGTTTAACAATTCACTAAGTAAAGATTGGACTTTCTATTTCAGATGTGTTAAAAGCAAGGATGCCGATACCTTATCTGTTTCGCTTTCTGCTCATCACTCACCTGAAGATTTAGGTGGGAATTACAGTTACCACTCGTATGATCTTGCGGCAGTTGTTTCTGGAACCGCCACTGGAAAAATTACTTATACCTACTACTGCAATAGGGCAGACTCGGGGACCAACATTACCTCTCCTTATCTTGTTCAACATGATAACACGTGGCCATACTATTCTTTCAGCAGTGACAGTCAAACACTTATTAAAGCCTGCATCTTCACGGAAGCGGGGGATTACACTGCCAAAGTAATAGTGTCTCGTGGCGATCTCCTGGCAGAAAACAGAGTTATCATTGCGGTTGCCGACCCCATTTCCCATGCCGGAAGTCGCATATCAACCCCTATTCCCTATACGTTTATTGAGCATTCAAATGTTCAAGTAAGCACTACCGCTACTTCGGCAACTATTACCTGGACCACCAATGTTCCTGTCAGTACCGGAGTTTATTGGCGCGAGGGTCTTTTCACTGGAGACATCGGTACGTCGTCAGGCGCAGCATCAACCACACTTGCATATGATGACAAATCGGCAACTAATCATTCTTTAACCCTTGTCAACCTTAATCCCTCTGCCGATTATTCTTATTGGATAGTGCCTTTTAACGGCGGCGGGGGGCCTCCTTTCTACTATCTTACGCCAGATCGTAACTGGCGTAATTTTAAGACATTGAGCGCTACAGCCTCTCTTGAAAATTCAAAAATCAATTTTCTCCTCGTCTCAATATTTGATTCAATGCGCCTCATTCTGGAAAATCTTCTAAAATTAATAAAGTAGAATCGTATGAAAAAATTGCTTATTCTCATATTGTCTTTCCACTTATTGTTCCCGGCTAACTTTGTTCTAGCCCAAGAGCCTTCTCTAACTACGGATGTCCAAACGATTATCAAACAACTCCAAGACCAGATAAAAAATCTGCAAAAGCAAGTTGATGAGTTAAAATCCCAACTTTCATCAGCAAAAGGGGAGTTGGAGTCTGTTAAAGAGGAAGTAAAGACGCTTAAGTTCAACCGAAGGATGGTATTTGGCTCCAGTGGTGATGATGTTAGAGATTTACAGGAGTTCTTAAGAACAATGCCTGATATTTATCCCGAAGGCAGGGTAACTGGCTATTTCGGTCCTCTTACCCAAACTGCTGTGAAAAGATGGCAGGAAAAACAAGGGATAGAATCAATTGGTATAGTAGGACCCAAAACATTAGCTAAATTGAACGAAGTGGTGAAAGCTACTTCTGCTGTTCCTGCAACCCCAGCCACCCCAGCAATACCAGCAGTACCCACAGAACAACCTGCTATTCCTGCTGTTCCTGCAGTACCCCCTACAGCAACAGTAAGTCCCACGGACTCAAGTATTGTAACTACACCCCCACCCCCTCCACTTTATCAACCTACAACCACAACCCAAACACAAACCGAAACTCAAACTACTACCCTGCCAGGAGCAACTCAAACCGTTAGCCCGTCTGATACTGCCATAACCCAAACCCAGACACTCACATTACCAACTGTGCAGGTTAACGGTTCTGATTCGCCAATAGTAGTAGATTATGGCAGTATTATAACTGTTTCCTGGACTTCCTCTGGCGCTACCAGTTGTTCAGAGGTTATTTTATCACCGCCAGCTTCACTTCCGACTGTCGGAGGAAAAACCTGGTCTTGGAGTAATCTATTTCAACTACCAACCTCGGGAAGCGAAACTCTCTATGCTAAGCCAGAACCTTATAATGCTAACATCCGGATCAATATTCAATGCAAAAAAGATAACACAGTGTATGGAAACGGAGTAAATCTACGCATTACTTCGCCGCCGCCAACTACTGCCTTGTCTTTTACTCCAGATGCAACTGATTCCAGGAGCGACTGGCAAACTGCCAAATCTACCTGCCAGGGTAAGGGTAAAAATTTGCCTACAAGGGCTGAACTAAATCTTCTCTACCTGCAACAGACAACTTATGGAATGAACCAGGGCGTTGCCGGTGCTTTTAATAAAGCATACTGGTCATCAGAAGAAGAAGGCGATAAAGCTTATTTCGTAGATTTTGGCAGTGGTAAAAGCATCCTTATTAGCAAAGTGTGGTATTATGATTTTAGGTGTGTTGACACAAAAAACCTTTCGGTTTCTCTTAGTGCCTACCCTACACCTGAATCTCCAGGTGTTGATTACGGTTATTACTCCTATGACCTCATTGCCACTGTTTCCGGAAATGCCACAGGAAGTATTACCTATACCTTTTACTGCAATAGGGCGGATTCTGGAACTGATGTTACTTCTCCTTATAATGCCCAATGGCCATCCATCAGTGAGAATACTAAAACAGTGATTAATGCCTGCATTTATACTACTGCAGGTAACTATACAGCCAAAGTAATAGTGTCAAGAGAGGGGTTATTGGCCGAAAGCAGGGCTGCTTATATTAATGTTAAAGAACCAATTTCCCATGCAGGCTCTTTAATATCAACTCTTACAGGCACTTTACTAACAACTATTATCCCTTATAAGGTTATTGAATATTCAAATGTTCAAGCAACTACAACTTCTTCTTCAGCAACCATAACTTGGGATACCAATATTCCAACCAATTCTGGAGTATGGTTCAGAGAAGGCCTTTTAACCGGAAAGATTGGGACAACATTAAGTAGCCCTAAAAGTGATATAAATTATGTAAATTCCCATTCTCTTACCCTCACCGATTTAAAAGCCGCTACCGATTATTCTTATTGGGTGCAATCTGCAGCCGATTATTCTGCCTATCCCTATACTTATTACATCAACCCAGATGTTAATTGGAGAAATTTTACTACACTCCAACCAAATCAGACAACAACAGATATCCCCAATCAACAGAAATATTTAGCTAATGTTATTAATGCAATCTACTTTATTATCCAAGAAATCCAGAAATTGTTGAAGTAGTAAAAACTAAAAACCCACATAGCCGCCTATAGCGGCTATGTGGGTTTTTACATTGATTGTTGGAGCTTGGTGAATAATGCCATATTCACGCCTTTCCCCAAAATATCGGCTACAAACTACCAAAAATGTATCAATGATGCCTCTTTGGTATCATCTCCACATTTTTGGTAGTTTTCGCTTCGATATTTTGGCAAAATTCATCGAAAGAGCATTATTTACCAAGCTCTTATTTTTATGGGTATTTTCCATATGCTTCAAAAAAGAGATCTGGTTTGCTTCTTAAATATTTTCCATATGCATCTAAAAATTTAGGGGGGAGAAGTTGTATAAAACTTTCTACTTTTTTGATGGACCTGGGATCTAATTCTATTGTTAATAAGGCTTCTTGATAAGCTTTATCATAATTTTCCGCTTCTTTATAAGCAACAGCTAAATTAAAATGATAATATGGGCTTTTGGGATTTTGAGAGACTAATTGTTGATAAAAAGAAATTTTAGCGTTCTTTGAATCGGGTACAGAAAGCAGGAAATCATACACTTCTGTTTCTTGACTTGAGTCTAAAGAAAGAGTTATTAGCGCCTCTATTGCAGCTTTTTCATACTCTCCTGCTTCTTTATAAGCAACAGCTAAATTAAAATGATAATATGGACTTTTGGGATTTTGAGAGACTAACTCTTGGTAGAAAGAAATTTTAACTGTCTTTGAATAGGGTATAGAAATCAGAAAATCGTAGACTTTTTTTTCATAACTTGAATCTAAAGAAAGAGTTATTAGCGCTTCTTTAGCGGCTTTATCGTATTCTTGTAATTCCTTGTAAATATTGGCTAAAGAAAAATAGTTGTCTGGATCTCTGGGCTTTTGAGTCATAAAATACTTATAAGCTGAAACCAATATTAAAAGCTCTTTTTTCATTTCTTCTTCTCTGCCTAATTGCTTATAAATAAAAGCTAAAGATGAATGTAACTGCAAGTCGTTTGGATGTAGCCCAAGAAGCAATTTAATGAATTCTATGGTTTCTGGGTCTTTGGGTCGCAGTCTGAAGACTTCCATAGCTTCTATTCTTGCCCTCTCATATTGACCAATTTCTCTATATAAGATCGCCAAGACAGAGTGATAACCGGCATTTTGAGGGTATATGGCAACCAGATTTTCATAGACATCGGTTGCATCCTTATAGTTTTTCTGTCTTAGATAGGCGGCTGCAAGTTGAATGTAGGGAGGATCGCTATAACCTTTTTCTTTTGAGATAGAGATATTTTTCTTGCCTTCTTTCTGATTATCCATAAAAATCTCTGCTATTCCCAAATACCAATAGCATTCGCCCCGGCTCGGGTCTATAGCCATACAGTCATAGGCGATTTTTTCCATTGTTTTATAATCTTCTGCCAGCATATAATTTTTTTCTATTTCTATTAGTACCTCCTGCCTTTTTGGGCTTAATTGTTTGGCTTTAGCTAAATAATCCCTTGCTTTTGAAAGGAGACTGTTTTTTTGCTCTGAATTTTGTTCACGAGCAGCTAATATATTGGTAAAGCTGCCCATAAAAAGCCAGGTTCTTGAGTATTTTGTTTGTATTTTTGAAGCTATTTTTAATAAGCCAAAAGCCTTTGTAGCGTTTTCCTCTTCTTTTTCTGGTTGCACGAAAGTACATTTTATTATAATGTCTGAATAAGTTAGGGCTGCATAAGGCCTAATCATGCCTGATTTTGCCCAATTTGAACTGTTAGCAACATCAATAGCTTTTTGGCACCGCTTTGCTTCAGACAGGTTTTTGGCACGAATCAGCTTTTCATTAAGATAGAGGGGTTTTATGCACCAAAACCAAAGAAACAAAGCAATGACTGCTAGACCTAAAAATCCAAGGTATTTTTGCAGGGACATAAACCCTAGCGAAGAGGCGACAGTTGTTTTTTCAGTTTTAAGAGAAATTAAGTAAAGGGCGTAGCCTATAAAGAAGAAAGAAATTAAGTAGGTTGCCACACTGTTAAAGTTGAAGAACAAAACTACCAAATAAGCGATAAACATAGCTTGGAGAACGTGGGCAGTATGAGATAATCTAATCTGTTCTCGTTCGGGCTGATTACTGATTTGAATTTGTGATGGTTGAGCATGATATTTTTTTACAACCTGCAGCTGCCACAAAAGTATAATCCAAAAAACAACATAAGTAATGAAAGCCAATATTCCTGAATCGACAGCTGCTTCTAAGAAAATGTTGTGAGGTCGATCCCACCATAGTCTTTGTAATCCGGGAGAGAGAGTGGGATCAAAATACTTTTCAAAGCCAATGTGAAAGTTTTCTGGCCCCCAGCCTAAAATCGGTCTTTCTTTTATTGCTTTGAGCGTTATTTTCCAAACTGATAATCTTGTGCCAGCGAGGTCTTGCCAAAGAGTTTTAAAGGAGAGACGGTTATGGACAAAGAAGGATAATTTATCGTTATTCTCTATAAAATTCGGTAATTTTGGAGATGTATTTACATAAACAAGCACACTCAAAATTAAAAATATTAAAACAAAAGACGATATCTTAAATAGCCTTAGTTTTTTAGGATTTATCCAGGCAATTAAATTGTTTTTCTCTTCGGCTAGATTTTTAGGATAAAACAGAGAGTAAAAAGTAAAGCCAATTAAAACAGCCAGATAGGCGGCCCGAGAGCTCGTGGCTAAAATAGTGAAAAGAAAAAGGAGCGATAATATTGCAAAAAACCATTTTTTCTTTTTTTCTTTCTCTAAAACAAAAAAATTAAAAGAGGTAAATAATAGAAAAAGCATGTAAATTGCTAAAAATGTTGAGTTGCCCAGAAAAGAAGGAGTGGCCCCGCTTTCAAAACCGAGAAAGATATTCTTGAATAAGTTAAAATACTGGACAATGGCTAAGGCGCTGGCCAAAATCCCGGCGATAAAACTTATTTTTATTAACCTATCAAAGAATTGTCCTTTTATAAGAAGGGCTGTAAAAAGGGTAAGAATAAAAAAGAACAGCAAATTTAAAAGTCCTCCTGCTCTGGTAGGGGAGCCAAAGACGCTGAAAAACTGGTCTTTTGAAAATATGGTTGAGATAATTAGAATGATAAAGTAAGCAGAAAGGATGAAGATTGGAAGATAAAAAAGATAACCAAGCTTTGGCAGTGATAAAGAAATATCTTTTTTATAAAAGAATCTATAAATAAACAAAACCAGCAATAAAGTTAAGGCAATTTTAAACAAAGCTGCCCTGTTCCAATCAGATGGTTGGAAATCGGGAGGGAGAATTATTACCGGTAAAAATAAAATAAAACAGATAAACCAGAAGATTATATTCGGATAACTTTCTTTTGAAAGTATTTTTGAAAGCATGTTGCTTTTCATAATTATGAAGGAGGGAGGAATAGGAAAACGCATTTTCATATTCCAACCGAGTGATTAATTTATATAAATTGCACTATGGCAATTTATATATTATTATGATATAAACAAAATATTAAAAAATCAACTCATAAGAGTGCAAAGAAAGATAGTCATCACTTCTGGATTCTTTAATCCAATTCATAAAGGTCACATAAATCTGATTAAAGCAGCAAAAGAATTAGGCGATTTTTTAGTTGTTATCGTAAATAATGATCAACAGGTCAACATTAAAGGCAGCGCGCAATTTATGAATGAAGAAGAAAGAATTGAGATAATAAAATCTTTAAAATATGCAGACGAGGTTTTTCTTTCTATTGACCAAGACACTAGCGTGGCAAAAAGTTTGGAATTTATAGTAAAAAAACATGGAGGAGAATTATATTTTGCCAAAGGTGGAGACAGGAATTATGACAATATTCCAGAGCAAGAAAAAAAAGTTTGTCAAAAATTTAATATAAAGGTAATAAGCGGAGTAGGAGGCAGAAAAGTCCAAAGCTCTTCATGGCTCTTAAGTAATAAAAATAGGGTTAAATAAAAATAATTTGCTGATAGAAATGGTATTAAACAACAAGAAAGTTTTTATAACCGGTGGCGGAGGTTTCATTGGAACCCACATAGCCAAAAATTTGTCGGATAAAGGATTTAAGGTCCGCCTTTTTGATTTGGATTTTGGTAATTATAATATACTCTCTGAAAAATTGGGAAACCTTTCAGAGGTAGAAAAAATTAAGGGAGATATTTTTGACTTAAATAGCTTAACAAAAGCCATGGCGGGATCAGATTATGTGATTCATGCAGCAGCAATGTTGGGCGTCAGAAATACAGAATTGAAAAAGTTGGGATGCTTAAATATCAATATTTTAGGCACTATTAATGTACTTGAAGCCTGTGTCAAAGAAAGAGTTAAGAGAATTATTTTTACTTCTTCTTCTGAAGTCTATGGCGAGCCGCTTAGGTATCCGATTGAAGAAAACGATTTTAAAAGGCCGGTTTCTCTTTATGGTGTAAGCAAGCTGGCTGGTGAAGAATACATGAAAGCCTATAATCAAAAATACGGTTTGGAGTTTTCTATTATCAGGTTTTTTAATGTTTATGGGCCGGGACAAGTTGCTGAATTTGTGATGCCTCGTTTCATTAAAAATGTTTTGGAAGATAAGCCCCCTGTTGTTTATGGCGATGGATCTCAAATAAGGGCTTTTTGTTTTGTTGAAGATGCATCAGAGGGAGTAAGTAAGGTTTTAACAGAAGAGAACGGCGTAAATCAAATTTTTAATATCGGGAATGATGAAGAAGCTATTTCTATTAAAGATTTAGCCCAAAAAGTAATAAAAATATCGGGCAAGGATTTAAAGCCGGAATTTAAAGACATGGAAGATTCAGACAGGGAAGCCTCCAGAGAAATTTATAGAAGGTCTCCTGTGATATATCAAGCAAGGCAAATGCTTAATTACCAGCCAAAATTCTCTTTAGAAGAAGGAATTCGTAAAACCATAGAGTCTAATTGTATCTTTGATACTTGGTCAATCCATTAACGATACAAAAATGAAAAAACAAGATTCTAAAAAATCAACAGACAGAAAGTTTAGCGGTGAAAAAGTAGGCATACTGGGAAATGGCGAAGTGGGGAGCGCCATCGCTAAGTTTTATGAAAATCCAAAAATAAAGGATTTATCAAGAAATGACGGGCTGCAGGGCGTTGATATCTTGCATGTATGTATTCCTTTTACCAATAAGTTTGTTGATGTTGTAGAGAAAGAAATAAAAAATACAAATCCAAAACTGACAATAGTGCATTCCACCGTTTCTCCAGGCACCATAAAGTCTTTGGCTGAAAAGTTTCCTGATATGGTTGTTCACAGTCCTGTTAGGGGCGTTCATCCTAATTTGCATGAAGGAATAAAGACTTTTATCAAATATGTTGGAGCTGATAGCAAGAAAGCCGGCCTTTTGGCAAAAAAGCACTTTGAGAAATTGGGAATTAAAGTAAAGGTTTTAGGGTCTTCTACTGCTACGGAAGTCGGGAAAATTTTAGATACCACATATTACGGAGTTGTCATTGCTTGGCACGGCGAAATGAAAGAGATTTGCGATCAATTTGGGGTAAATTTTGACGAGGCGGTAACCGACTTCAATAATACATACAATGAAGGATATACAAAATTGGGTAAGAAAAATGTAGTCAGACCTGTTTTATATCCTCCACAAAATGGCAAAGCAAAACATTGTATTGTTCCAAATGTCGCTATGCTTAGTCAGCATTATAAGACACCGTTTTTTGAATTATTACTGAAGAAGTACAGGGATAAATTATGAAATTTATATCTATGTCTCCTGAATGAAATCCGAACTTTTTTCCGCGAAAATCCGGACGCTGACTTTTGATAATTTTCGCTCGGGCGGGGCGGGAAGAAAAAGGGGTGTGGGGAAAATGAATTCCCGCCCCGCCCTCGCTTTTCCGCCGCCGAATTTCGTGCCCCACTTTGCAGGGCGCGCCGCTTAAAATTTCATAAACATTTATAAAGTACTCGCCAAATTGAATACGTGGCATAAGTATCAAGCCCACAATAAATTTTGAGATTTTTGACAGCTTCTTCTTTCCCGGACTCAACAAAAGAATCCGTTACAATCTTATTCCAAGTATCTGCCGCACTTCCTCCGTCTTGTATTTTAAGTTCTTTATACGATAATTCAGGAACAAGAACTGGTAGAATTCTTTTTATTGAAGTACCACCTCTAAAATCTCTGTGTATATGATACTGTTTTCTAAAAATATCTTCCAGATCATACACGCGAGTTTTGAGAAAATCCATGAATACTTTTGATTTATCTATCGGGGCTATAGCCGAAAAAGTGTACGAGTTTTTGACCTTTTCAGGCACAATAGACGCTTATTGTATTTGGTGTGATAAAGAAAGCGTATTTGATACAGACGAACATCTTTATAGCACAACTTATGCTTCATGGCGCAAAGGCACTGGATTCAGACGAAATGCTTATAGGTGTAGCCGGAATAACAATCACGAGTATTTTATTTACTATCTGAAAACTAAAGACAATTTGCTCAAAATAGGATAATGGCCATCGGTGGCTGACTTTCAAATTCCGCAAGTAGAAAAATACCGGAAAATTCTTGGTGAAGAAGAATATAAAGAATTTACAAGAGGTATTGGCATCGCCGCTCACAGCGTAGGTATTGGTTCATTCGTTTATCTCCGCCGTGTTTTTGAAAATCTTATAGAAGAAGCACACGCAAAAGCAAAAGCTGAAAATACAGATTTTCCGAATGAGGAATACCTTAAAGCGAGAATGGACGATAAAATAAAAATGGTAAAAGATTACTTGCCCGAATTTTTGGTAGAGAATCGTAATTTATATGCGATATTAAGTAAAGGCATTCACGATCTAACCGAAGACGAATACTTACAATACTTTGAAACAGTTAAAATCGGCATTGAGCAAATCCTTGACGAAAAAATTATCCAAAAGGAAAAGGCGGAAAAAGCGGCCAAGGCGCGCGAGGCAATCCAAAAAGCACATGGCAAGATAGCTAACGCCAAATAACTATGAACAATACAAAATCCTTGGAACTAAAATTTATTTCCGAGATCAAAAAGAGGGCTAATACCATTAGGGGTGATAAGCGGGAACGCTCTGTTGAAGATTTTTTCGTTTCTTTTTTTAGCGAAATACCCGGATTTAAAGCGTCCCGCGCTGACGCGCCTCGCCTTAAATTTCATAAAACTCTTTATACTGACGGAATCGTTTCTTTTAATGACGAAATTTTTACTGTTTTCGAATTTAAGAAAGGTGCGATTAAATTTACAAGCAGAAACGAACTCCTTTTTAATCAGGAAGAAAATATTGTTTATGCTCAAGCAATAAAATATATTTTATGTTCAAATTCAGAAAAGTTCGCTTCGGAACTTAAATTTAATAAAGTTTTACTATTTAATGGTTCCCAGATTGTTAAAATATCTGTTAATCAGAGGAATCTAAAAGAAATTTATTCCAAATTAAACTGGAACAATGCCCTAAATAGCTTCTTAAATGATCAAAGGAATCTATCTTCGTTTTTGCAAAATATCATATTAACAAAATTTAATACTATAAAACCATTTGTTGAATTCGGCTTTATTTTAGATACCGAAAAAGGAATAAATGAAAGTGAAATTTTGGAGTTATATAAAGAGCTTACTGCTGTATCTGATGCAAAAATTAGCATTATCAGAATGAACTTAAAGGAGAAATTTTCTGAATTCTCCGAAGCGTTTAATAGTCAATTAATCCAAAACGAAGCAGTCAAACTTCCGTATCTATCAAATTTAGTTTTAAGAATTTTTATTGAAGTTTCTGTCCATATAAATGATGGCATAAATTGCTTATTAAGCCGTGATAATAAAATCGCAGATTTTCAGGTTCAAGACCGTTCATTTAATATCTATTACACAGAAGAAGACGACCAAGGCGAAATGTTTGATCGGCCTGTTACAATTTACGCCAATTATATTAAAGACCTTAATCGATTAAATGAATTTTTTAAAAATCACATAATCAATAACTTGGATGTTCTTTATGAGGATTATGATAATTTAATTTCTGATGAGAGAACTAGAAAATCGATTGGATTATATTTTACCAAGTCCGATTTGGCCCATCTTTGCTATGAATTTCTAACAAGAGTAATTCCGGTTGATATCTTAAAAACTTGTCATTTTTATGATCCTGCTGCCGGTTCAGGTAATTTATTGAAAGCACAGGAAGATTTTATTTCCGTAATCGGTTCTGATGTTAAAAAAATGAGTCAAGATATAATGCGGAATCGCCATATTAATGTACCAAAAAGAGAAATAGATTTTTTTCAGGCTACACGAGAAAATATGGTTGGAGAGTTAAACTCAATAGTTGAAAAAAATGGCAGAAATTTTATTGATAATCCTCTTTTGATAATAATGAATCCGCCGTATAGAGGTAAAAATACTTGGGTAGAACAGGGGCAAATCGGAAATAAAATTGGTGTATCAAGAGATCAAACATATCTAGGCGAGGAATTTATTAAAATACTGCGTTCCAACAAAATAAGGTCAAATGATTTATCTTCTTTCTTTATTCTGAAAGCCCTTACATTTTATCTTTTTGATAAATATTATGGATATATTGCCACCTTTTCTCCAACAAATTGGTTGAATCCTGGACGAGGGGAACATGATGAATTCAGAAAATTTATATCAAGTCATACGAAATTTATCGGTGGCTTTATTATCAATGGAAAGAAATTTTTTGATAACTTAAATTCAAATTTAACCATTGCCTTTTCTGTTTTTCAGTTAGACAAAGACATTATCAAGGCCGAAAATAAAAAGGACTTTATTTATTATGATTTATACAAGGATCACAATAAAATTAAAGAGCTTTTTGAATTGAAACAATTTAAAAACTGGGAACCGAGCTATTTGGATAGTGATGGCAATAAATTAAAAGCAAAAAAACAATATAAAAATTTGGCTGACCAGGTTTTTAACGAAGCGAAAACAATAAATTTTTCCAGAAACCGAGACGAGAAGGTGTATTTCAAAGATATTTTTAGGGCTATCAATTCACAGACCGGGGATGACCAAAAAGTTTTGCTGCACATTGATAGCAATTTTAAAAATCTTGATTTAGACAAGGTTATTCCCAATGCGATAATTAGTAACGATGAAATTTATATTGTTGCTACTGACAAACCCAATGGTTATGATATTGCGATCAAACCGAAAGAGAAGAAAAAAAGAGGTTGTGTTTTTAGTATTCCGAGATCAATTGATGGCCCGATTATGGCATGGCATTATCTTTGGGACTATTTAGCAACATATCCGACAAGATTTTATAATACCGTTCCTATAACCAGAAAATATGCTTTTACCTACATTGATTCTAGGCCATTACTCACTATTGATGATGTAAAAAACTCGCGAACTTGTAAGCTATTCGGTTTTATTCAAAAAAATAAATTGGCTTTAGATTATATTAAGGAATGGCAGAGAAAAATTGGAGATTTAAGAGGATTATTCTTTTTCTTTTTTGCCTTAACGCACTCGGAAGTGGCGGAGAATATGGCAAAGAATGTTTTATATAAAAATAGTCCAATTTGGTGTCCAGATTTAAAAAGTGAAAATATAGATCGTATCAAAATAGTAATACAAATAGGAACCGCTTATGCGATTTATAAATTTGGTCGTAAGTTTCAAGAATTCACTTTATCAAGAAAAGGTGTAGATATAATTGATACCGAGAATTATTTCAACACAAAATCGGCTTGGTTTAAAAAGTCAAAAATTCCAGAAATGTTACTTGATATTAAAAAAGAGACTATTCCTATTGTGAAAAATATTATCCCCGGAAATTTGTCAGAAAAAAAGATTCGGGAATTACTAAATAAAGCTGTAAGTGAAATTGATTCGTATTGATTTTTAGACGGCGCGCCAACGAAGTTGGCACGAAATTCGGCGGCAGAAAAGCGAGGGCGGGCAAAAATTCCTTCCCCCCAACCCTCTTCCTTTTTGCCTGCCCGAGCGAAATTTTTCAAAAGTCAGCGTCCGGATTTTCGCGGAAAAAAGTTCGGATTTTGTTCAAGACAGACATGAAGATAGAAACTATTTAGAGCGCAGGATTCGAACTATCATCAGATTGAGAATCTCAAAAATGAGATAAT
>ERZ1292623.1911-Hain-H51-01um-R1-1911-length-19370-cov-4_pt1 | contig 19370 bp, 26 predicted proteins | sample MGYA00564398_ERZ1292623 | MGnify/ENA primary metagenome ERZ1292623 (study PRJEB36523, sample SAMEA6512633) | groundwater metagenome | collected 2019-01-07 | study: AquaDiva: Metagenomics assemblies of 32 groundwater samples | reverse complement strand
TTCAAAGTCATAATCGTCCCCGTCAAAATCTAAGACGCCTTCTTTTAAGAAACTAATATCGTCTGCGTCTAACCGAGTGGTCGGAACAGAATTACTCAAATCTAAATCGTCCACAGCTTCTTCAGGTAACACCACGACTTCAGCTTCAGCTTCAGCTTCAGCTTCTGTCGCAAACTGTTCTGTCAAAGCTAAGACTTCCTTATCCTTCTCCGTCAACTTCAACTTAGCAGACTCTAACTCAGCAGCTAACTTCTCGTTCTCTAACGACTTCTCTAAATCTAACTGGACAAGCTTCTGACTATACTCACTCGCCTGTGCAGCTATATCTGCGTTATACTGCTCTACCGGAACTTTACTTGTACAACCGAGCAACCCGATACTCATAGCTCCGATTATCCCGATTGCTACAATTTTTTTCCATTTCATTTTATATTCCTCCGTCTAATTTATTAAACGAAAATAAAAAACATCTCAACTTTACAATATAAATTTTATATAATTCTAGTGGCAATAAAGCCATTTTTATCTTAATTTATTCATTCATTTATAAATTTATTTATCTTAATTTGACTAGATTATGGCATTGAGTACAATAAACTCCGGTTAATCCTTTAAATTCTATTACCTTAAATACATATTTGCAATAGGGACATTCCATTTCAATTAATATTTTTTTTTTTATTTAACCCCGTGCATTTTTTTACCATCCTTTCTATAAATTACTGACTTTTCTAATATGTAAGTAACGACAGGAGTAGTTTCTGCAAATAGATAATATTTAGCTTTAATATCATAAGGGTTATCTTTAGTGAACTCATCGGCTGGTCGATAAATATTACCATTATCGGACAGCATTAATTTTAATACAATATCAGCTGCTTTAAAGTCCAATACAGCGATAATATTGTCTATTGATTCGGGAGTTGTCATCTACCAAAGTTTTTCTCTATGTTTAATGACATTCTGTACAGCAGTTAATAAAGGAACTAACAATAATAATTTAGGCTCATTAGCTACTACTGATAAAATGCCGGAAATAACAATAAATACAAAACTCCATAATACTTTAATTCCTAACTTTTTCCAATCGAACGTTTCCATTTTTATTCCCCCGCTTCAATTTTAGGCAAGTCGCCGAATATATAATCTCTGTTCCAGCTGAACCATACTTCTAAATACTTTTCCGCTTCTTTCCATTTCAATTTTAAATCTTTACTTTCATTAAACCAAAAAGTAGTATCTATCACGTACCATTCATTATCTTCAGCTAAATAAGTTAACCAGCAATGCCCACCTTTCCCTTCTCTAACTTTAACCCAGCCAGCGTTTAACCTCAACCTGTAATATGGTATGCCGTTAGTTATTAAAATCGAATGAAGTAAGATGGCTTGGTCTTCGCAATCTCCTCTCTTATCATTAACTGTTTCAAAAGGAAACTTCCAGAACTCACCTTTCACTCCTTCGTCTAACAAACTATACTCGATATGGAATTTAACCCAGTCCATAGAAATCTTAACAATCTTATCATAGTTTCCAGAATAGTTGGGAGTTAATTCATTCTTACCGCAGAAAACTCTAACGTCCATGTCAATACTATTCCTAGCTTTATATGGAATGAACTGTTTAGCCCTTTTATTGTTCCAATACTTTTCCATCTCGTCTTCTTTATCTAACGTTGAATTTTTAGAAATGCACTCAGATAAAAGATTATTCGTGTCAATATTCTCCACCATTAACCTTTTATTCGTTTCTAACGCCTCAGAGAGTGAATTAGAGAGTAAAGGATAGTCTTTAATCCTTCTTATCCATTCTTTGATTGTAGTTATCATTTTTATGCCATATTGAATTTTACTAAATTTGACGTTGCAGCCATAGCACATTTATTTGAACCATATTCACCGATAGCACATTTATAGTTTCTAATTGCTGTGTTTATTTCAATTGACTGTTCAGACGACATTGACCATGTTACTCCACTATCAGTTGAACGAAGAATCACGTACTTTCCATTTGAATCATGAACATATCCGGTAATTAAAGCACCATCTGTCATTTTCTGCAACCCAAATATACGAGTGTATAAACCTCCCATATTCCATTTAGTTGTAAATGTTCCCGCAGTATTATCGTATAAAGAAATTCGACAAGCCGCTGACCCACTTATAACATACGCAATTGCTACAGTTGTTGAAGTTAAAGTGAAAATAGATGAACCTGCACTTTCATCTACTGCACCGATGTCATGAGTAGTTGATGTCCATGTTACTGCTGCATTAGTTGTTTTCCACATTAGTCCATCTACACCTATCGCATATCCGGTCGTTCCATCTAACATACTTACCGCTGCTATTTTTGTAGTTGGTGCTGTTGTCGCGTCTGTCCATGTCGTACCAGAATCAGTAGAAAAAACAATGTGTTTAGCTCCTACGTCATCATCTCCTCCGACAACTATTAATCCAGAAACCGGAAAATCAACATCATTAATCTGCGTGGCAAAACTGGCAGACGTCGCCGCTGTCCATGTTGCTCCACTATCTGATGTAAATACAGTTTCAGCCGTTGCAGTTGTTTCAACGACTATTCCTCTAGCTACTGTTCCTCTGCAAATTCTAATAAAGCTGTTTGTATCTGCAACAGTGCTTTTAGAAGTCCATGTAACACCGCTATCAGTTGAATTATAAATCGTCCCATCCGCACTAAGAAGAGAATATATAGTCGCCGAATGTCCTATAAATCCAGTCATTGTAATTCCAAAATATAACGATGGAGTAAACCTTAACTCCTGCATCGAATCTAACAAATCTGTCGCTCTAAGTAAATCGCCTGCTGTCCATTCGGACGAAGCTCCGGGTCCTTTATTGGTCATGTTGAATCACCTCTAATATATTATTTATAAACAATAAATGTTTTAACGTATTAATCCTATAATTTAACTCATCGCTCGACACTATATTTAATTCGTTCATGTCTAACACTTTACACTTATACGGAAATTTAGGATTGTCTTCCCTTAACTCAATTAAATTAATTAAATGGTTATGAAGTAAAACCTGTCCTTCTTGTGTATAAAAACTATCTAACCATTTCTTTCTATCTTCAGTAACTTTTATTTTATATCCTTTAATTATCATATTCTCTTCACCTTGCCCTGAAATCTAACATTAAACTGGACTGTGTTATCTTTCGTCTGCGTAACATTTAATAAACTCATTGATGCCATGTCTGTTGTCCCTGTTAAAGATTTAAACAATCCTATCTCTCCCACAGCAACAGGCTGAGTGCTCGGCTCTAAAGTATTGAATTTAAACAACCTAACAAACCCTGTTGAGCCGGAAGTTATAAACGATGTTGAGCCAGAGTCATAAACCTTATTTTGGTTAGCCGCAGTTGTACCTGTTTGCAAAGCGGAGTTAAGACCGTTTTCTGTCCCGACAAACGCTGTCGTTCCACTACCTAAACAACCCCATTGATAATTATCAAACCACGTTGAAGTTATTTCTCTGATAAATCTATCGGTAATCACGATTGCCATTGTATATTAACCCCCTGAAGTAATGTCGTCCCGCCACCTTGATATGAAATTTTATATCTCCATTTCTTACCACTGACTGTCATAGTAGTAAAACTTCCCACCGTTCCGCATTCCATAAATCCTGTCGTGCCGGTATTGTTTAACTCAACTATCATCTGAGCACTACCGGAAGATGTGATTCTAGCTCTTGCAAATGAATATGTAGTGTTGTTATCTTCAACATAAAGAGATTGATAAATACTACCGGAAGATAATGTATATCCCCTATTCCCGCTACTGCTAGAATATCTCCCTGTCGTCGTCGTAGTATCTTCGAACCATCTGTCAACTTCATACTTATCTGTAAACCCATTATCTGAATTTATAGATACTAACTCTATCCCTGTCGTTCCTGTCGTCCCGTCTAAAACATACGTCCCAGAATCTAATATTCCAGCGACGGGATGGTCTAAAATGAATGCTCGGCTGACGTTTTGTTCAAAGTGTATGTCTTTCCTGATAGATATATTCTCCATCTCTAAATATAAATTCCCACCCCAAAATATATACTTTACTATCTGGTTAGACGTTGTCCGTTCACTTTCTTCTTTCTGTTTAACTTTCAATACTAACTGTTTAAATAAATCGTTGCTCGTCGCTGGGAAGTCAGTAAACTGGACAGATAGATAAATCCCGCTTGTGCCAAAATTATAAGTCACTCCTACTATCTTATAATCATCGTTAATATCATCATACGTCACTCTAACTTTATTCCCTATTCTCCAGTTAGTTATCTGTGACTGAGATGATATTCTAAGGTTAGCGGATAGTAATTGAAGAGGCTCTGAATAGTTGTCAAGATAATTCTGTGCTATACTTGTAGCGTCAGATTGAGTTACTATATCTTCGTCTGTGATAACCTTTTCCATCGTTATCCCATGTTCATCTATACTAGCTCCGTCCTGCAACTCGTCATGGACAATAGAAAACGTTTGATATTTAACCGTCCCAGAACCTGCAACAGTAGTATCATTAAACTTAATCTGTTTCCGTCCTAGTTTTATATACCCGTCATAATTAGCCGAGTTGTCGTAATTGTCAGCTCCTTCTTTAGCTAACGTCTTTCTATCATTAGCCCATATAACTTCAACGATAGCTTCTGGAGTATATGTTAAATTAAATACACTCCCCCCAGCACCAGTATCAACAGACAGAGTTCCTGAATCTAAAATATCAATAGGAATCCTAGCCCCGTCAACAGTAACATAGTTAGCCATCTTAGAAATATCCTTATCGACAACTAACGCTCCTATGCAGTTAGATTTAATTATTGGCTCTGATACTAAAGGGAAATCTCTCGTCTTCATATTAAACGCAACGTTCTCATCTACCCACCATTCCCTGTCTAAAATTTCAGATATGAAATCAAATATCTCGTTCAGATATTTATTAGCGTACAACTGTTCTGTGAATGTGAATGATGTTGTTGGAATTGTCGTTGTTGTATAACTGAACTCTGGGATATATTCAGTTAATAAATTCGTCACGATAGTTCTAGCGTTACCTGTGCCTAAATCGTTCCTGAACTTATTCACCGCAGTTCTTTTTAATGCTCTATAAGAAGCGTTTGCTATTTCTACTCTGTACCAGAACTGTTCTTTCTCATGAGTTATTTTAGTTATCAATCCAGTAAATAACAATACGTCAGAAGTATAGTTTAAATAAAACTTAATCTGGTCAAAGTTATTAATTGTGATAGGTATATTTTGGTCAATGAAAATATTTCCAGTTGCCACTCTATCGGTTGTGTTAGTATCAATAAATCCATTATCTACTATGTATTGACTTACGTCCTGCCCTTCTATTTCAATTTTCGAAGTAGGCTTTAACGTCAATTGTTATAACCCTCCCATTGCATCTGCACTTCAACTCTATTCCCTTGAGGAAAATATTTCGGTATGAACGAGGTTATAACATAGTTCCCGTTAAGATTAGAGTCACTATCGAAGTTTAAATAAAACACCGTGCCGGAAGTAAACTTTTTCCACACGTTTAAATCTGAATATCTACTCGTTCCTGATAAATGAAGCAAGACGTTCATAGAAGCATCACGTCTACCAGCAAAATGCTTAAACCCGCCGTCACGTTGGAAACTGTTATTCGTTATCCAGATTGGATTTTCTATCTTTCCAAAAGAAGAAGCGTCAAAGAAACTTCCCGTTATCCCGTCGCTGTTAGTTGTTGGTGATACTGTCCTAAAAAATACCGTCCCGCTTCCTTGAGTTTCAATAGTTATAGCCATTTTAAATTACCCCACATTAACTCCTATACCTTTCTGATTAAAATTAGACGATGTTAAATTATTAATAAACTGTGTCTGGGCAGTTAATGCTCTCTCCCATTGAGTAGCTAAGTTAGTGGTTAAATTAATCCTGCTTTGTAATTGTTGAGTTTCAGTAGGAAGATTGATTTTTAAATTATCGACGTAACTTAAAAAGTTAACTTTCGTTTCTTCGAATGCCGTTGCCTGTTGTTGAACATTAACTAGAAACTGCCCTCTAGCATCTGTTGTTGTAGTTATAAGATTATTTATTTGCTTGATAGTATCTTGAGTTGTTTTTAATTCTTTATTCTGTTCCGGTGTAACGAATCTATCTAAAGGATTAAAGAAATTCCTAACGTTCTGTTGTAACTCATTTTGCTGTGGGACTATTGGCTGTTGAATAGTAGGTTGCGTTGCTTGAACCGGTCTAGCCGTTCTTCTTTGTGTCTGTTCTGCACGTAAAGCATCTAACTCTCTCTGTAATACTGCAGGGTCTGTTACAACTTGACCAGTCGCTCTTCTAATACTCGTTAATCCATTATTAAAAGATTCAATCTCGCCTTCTAAAATTTTAATAGCATTTGCAGTAGCAACTATATTGGCAGCATTAGAAGGGTCGCCACGAACTCCTGACGTTTGCAAAATCTGTTCTCTTACCGTTCCACCAGTAGCAGTATCAATATCTTTCCGTGCCTTTTCAATAAATGCTGTTAACCTAACACTAAAATCATCGACATTAATTCCCGCCTCAGCCGCTGCTGTCCTAGCATTTTCAAACTGAACTCTGTTTTTTTCTAAAGCTTCTGCATACTGTTCGGCAGCTGCTTTATTGTCTATTGTGTTTCTGTTAAATTGTTCAGCTAGTTTTTTCTCTGCTATATCGCGTTTAGCAACAGCGGCAGCGAAGTTTAATTCGTCTTGAATAGTATCTCTAATGACAACCTGCCCTTTTCTTTGTGCGTTAGTTAAATTAGTTTGTGCTACTTGTATAATATTAAAATTTTCAATATCTGCATCAGAAATTCTACTTTGCGTTTTTATTCTTTCAGCTCTTATCATTAAATCAAATTCTCTTCCTTTTTCAGAAAACTTAACTCCATCTTTACGTATTTCATTTAATTCTAACTCAATATCTTTTATTTTTAATAATTGAGTTGTTGTATCTTTAGCATCGGATGTCAAATTATCTAAAAAATCTGTTATTTTTACTAATACTGGAGCGGCTAGAATAGCTAATGCCTCTCCAGATTTAACTTTAAAATCGTCCCACTGTTTATTCGCCCGTTGTAATTTTGTATTTAAATTGTTTTCTAAATTACCACCTAATTTAGTTACTGTCACGTCTGTTGCTTTCATGACGGCATTAAGGAACGCCGTCTTCTGTTCCATGTCACTTAATTGAGAACTTGTTTTCCCAATAGAGTCAGCATAATCTTTATTTGCTTTTTCAACGTCTACAATAATCCCTAAGTTATCAAGAATAAGTTTACTCTGTCTTCCAATACCTAAACTAATATCAGCTAATGCTTCAGTTGTCGTTCTTCCTGTCGCTTGAGCAATAACAGCCGCATTCTTAAATAATTTCGGTAAAGCTTCTTGGTCTATACCTAACAATAAAGCTTTGTTAGCCGACGACATCAATTCAAAATTAGATACTGTCCCTTTAGTAGCATTGTTTAAACTTCTTAAAAAATTATCACTATCTAAAGCCAATCGTTGAAAACTGCTCCTTATCGGCTCCATAGCTCTAGCAGCTTCAAACGAAGCGGAAGCGAACTGTGTTAATTTAAATGTAACAGCGGCTATTCCTAAAGAAGCACCTAACCCAAACTTACTGACTACACTATTTAATTTATCAAAAGGCGCTCGTATTTTCTGGACGACAGTATCTAATTTAGAAAACGATTGTTCTGTCTTTTTATTAACTCCTTCTATTGTTCTACCCGCCTTTCGTGTATTCTCCTCTATCTGTTTTAAAATGTTAGTAACTTTGTCTACTGCAAGAATTTCAATTTCAGCTTGGTTAACCATTTTTTATCCCCGCCTGTTTAGCTTCATTCTCTAACTGTTTAATAATATCGTTCTTATCTTCAGTGCTTAACTTATTCTTATCGGGATTCATTTCCCAACTATAACTATCTATTAAAGAGAATATCTCTTTCCATGTCAATAATCCCACATTAAATATATTATAGCCGAGTTTGTGCAGGATATATTCTACGCTGATTTTACTTCTTCCATCAACAGGGCTATCAGTTTTTTTCTTAACTCATCACTTTCTTTAATCTCCGGCATACTTTCTAAATATATCACTTCAACTATTTTTCTTTTCAGTCTATGATTCTTCATAACCCTAGCGTCGTTAAACTTAATCTTAGGCTCGATTAAATGCTTCGCAATGATAGAGGCGTCTTGGTCATCTGTCTTCTTCCCGTCACAATCTACATTATCATCTTTAATATTTTTAATTTCAAACTTAACCATCGGAGTGAATTTAATCTTTAACACTTCTTTACTCTTCTCATACTCTTCTTTCAACAACTCGATAATCCTCAAATATAAACTGTTATTTTGCTCTTCTTCTTTAGTAGTTAATTTAGATTCATAAAACTTAACCTTCTCTAAAATATCTTCATTACTGCAAACTATCTCTCTTTCAATCGGGATTAATTCCCCCTTATCATTTCTATCAAAAAATTCTATTGCCATTTTTCTTATACCTCAATCTCGTTTCCGTCTGCTGTTCTTATCGTTTGCTTTTTATGTGCCATCTCATGTTCATGCGCTCTGAACAAATGGACTAAAGCAGCTAGCGTATTGCCGTCACTGTTGCTAAACCACTCTTTAGATATTTGACGGAACTCTAAAAAAGTTTTAAGAGAAACATTATACAAACCAGACATATTGCCTACTGCCGCCTGATGACCTTCCCATTCTTTAACAGCTCTCCATCTATTCTTAATTTCGTTCTTCTCATCTTCAGTTAAAGAATTAAACGTTTCGGGGCTAAGTTCTATAATATCTCTCTGCCGAAATCCTAATATTTTTTCTTCATTCATTTTCTAATCACCTTCTGTATATTATAATAAAAAAAAAATAAAAAAAATATTTATAATGAACTATTATCATGCTCAAAGGTAAAGTAGTCGCACGTAAACTTAAACGCTAACTGCCAACCGCTATTTAACGGCATTTGTGGAGTTGCAACCAATCCTTTAGCATTCACAGCTTTCAAATACAATCTATGAGTTGCTGTATTTGACGTCGGGCTAGTAAAGAAAATATTCGTTGTCGTTTCTCCTGCACTTCTAAGTTCCCATAACAACCCGCCCGTTCCTCCTTGAGTCCCCGCAGTCGTTCCATTACCATAGATGTGAGGCAAGATTCTTCTTACTGCATCTTCTGCTAAGATAGCAGTAAAACTTACTTCATTCTCACTTTCTTGACCTACGAAACTGTACGAATTACCATCACTTGCACTAACCTTATTATTTTCTGCTTCACCTACGGTTATGTCTGGGTCTTCTATTAATACTCCTTTAATTTCACTACTTCCTGACTGCAACCTAAACGTTGTACCTTTGACAGGAAATGCTGCTCCTACGCTTGTGTCTGCTGGCATTTTATTTATCCTCCATTATCATTTTTATGCTTGTACTGACGCTCTAATTCTGATACTTCCCATTCTAGTTTGAGTTCTGTCCGGGTCTTGAATGTCATCACTAAACAACACTTTAAAATGACCGAACCCGTTAGTTATTTCTGGCGTATCATCTTCAAATAAATTCTCTATCCTATCTGAAGCTTTAACCGATAAGTCCCACGGCCGTTCTGTAACCCAGAAACTTATATTAACATCAACAGAAGTGCTATAAAACCCCGCTAAATTCGTCCCTACGAAACCTCTATCCTCACCGACTAAATCAATAACAATTCTCGGCAGTTTAAAGTTCGGTTGACCGGAAGGGTTTAACTTCTCATCGGCTGGGCGTTTAATAAAAATATGATTAATCGCATCCGTTGTCCCAGACATACCTAGAATGGTTACACAAAGATTAGAATCATTCCTAAGTTTATTTCTAACATATTCTAATATGTCCTTTTTTAAAGTAGTATAACTTACCATCTATATCTATCCCAACGGATTTATAACTTATCTCCAACGAGATTAAGAATAATCTTATTTTACTGGTTTATATATTATAATATAACATCATAATTGTTTAAGCCAAGAATTTAACGCAGACTTAGAAAACGAGTCTATTTTAGATGCGGCTTGGTTGATACTTCTTTCCATAAAGAACTGAGGGGCTTGACGAGAAGTGCCGAGATTAACATAGTTAGCGTAATTCACAAATTTAGGCGGTGTAGCTCTTCCCATTATCCCGCCGGTAACGAACTTCACAGTCTTATTAATCTCACTTGCTTCTACTCTAGCCGTAGTTCTTAAATTGCCAGTATCAACAGGGATAATACCCTGCTTCCCTTCTTTAACAGCCTCATTCCCGAACTCTTTAGCTATATTAAACGCCGTTGCCGGATATGTTTGTTGCAGTCTTCTAATACCTTTTAACATCTGTTCAGCTTTAAAATTCATTTTAATATCCATTTTAATTATTTAACTTGTTAGCGAATACGACAGTCCGAGTTATCTTGTTTTGTATCTGGATAACTCTCAACGTTCCTGATTCAAAAGTAATATCGTCATTAATGTCTATCGCATCGAAATCTTTCGGAAATATCAACTTCCTACTTATCGATGTAACTATCCCGCCACTAGATTTAATATCAGCCATGTTCGGCTCAAGAATTAATGCTGTTCTAGTCGTCCCTGTAGATTGAAATATCGGTACTTGCTCAAAACTAAATTGAGGAGTAGTACCAGAATAGAGAGTGATACTTAATGAAGTCCCGTGAGTCAGGATTTTATTCTCGATGTCCGAAAAGTTTATTCCCATTATGAATAGTAAGGGTCAGAACCGTTCCGTTGTCTAATCGCAAATGTATCTACGTCATAGACAAAATCTTTATTTGTGCTGACCTTCTTAAATGGGACAATATTTTCAGTTGATAATGCTGCTACTCTTAATGCTTCTATTCTTTTATTATATAAATTTAAAAACGGTTGAGAATCGGGTTTAGCAAAACTAACCCCTTCAATTTGAGTTGTCCGGTTTATCGTGTCCCATTGTTCGGCAAGAAGATAACACGTATAAAACCTTAATGCTATCTCGTCTGATTGACCTGTGATAGTAACGGCATCTGTGATAGCTAAACTTATTCTTCCTCCTGTCAATACAGCAGTATCACTAATTCCGATAGTTGTACGAACGTCTGCATCTGTTGGATTTGTAATTTTTATCCACCTCTATATTTAAACAATATACCTAATATAAACATTATCATCGTTCCGAATGAACCTGATAATATGTTTAACCACAGACGATGAGTTTTTATCGTCCCATTAGTTTTTATGACTTGCTGTTCAATATTTAATATCTTCTCATAAATCATCCCGTTAGTTACTTTGACAAACTCAGAGTTTTTTGGCATAGTGCATCACTCAAGATGATTCTGTACCATCATTTTTTCAACTTCAATTCCATTATTATGACAAAGTTCAATATACTTATCTTGAGCTTCTAACCACTTATCATAATGGAAACGTTTAATTTGAGTATTTGATTTAAATGAATTTAAATCTTTCCTTCCCATTTTATCATGTAAAGAAACAGGATATTCGACTACTAAAAACTTCTGTAACTTACTCCCCTCATTCCCGACCCATTTAATGTCAATTAAAGGTTTAGTAAATAGTAATCGAACAACTTTATTCTGTCCTTTTTTGCATCTGAAACTATGCTCATTTTTCAAACTTGTCATAAAGTCCTGCAATCTGTTTTAATGCTCTCCCTTGCCATTGAATACTATTCATGCAAACTTTTAATAATTTTATCTCATTGTCTTCAAAATCTATACTATAAGTCTTATTTAGTATTTCTTTAGAAAGCTCCTCTTCTTGTACTAAATCAACTTCTAGTTTATCAATTAATTTTATACCTGTTCTTATATTGTCTATTCCTTTAAACCCATCTTGATTCATCCTAATGGCATTTAATAACACTACTTTCTCTGCTCCCATTATCTCTATTGTTTTCATTTTCTAATTACCTCGTTCTATTTTTTATACACTCATTTTTCTTGAATAAGGAATCGGTGGCTCTTCAGCTAATGCTGGAGTTCCATTCTTTGTTAAATTAACCCCGCCTACAATATCTACTTCAGTAGCTAAATTACCGTTCAATGGCCAATAATTTACTAATGAACCACGCCTTACCATTAGCGGTGATATTTTATTAGCCAAAGTCGCTACTTCTTCATCTGTCAAAACTACGTTCCAAACTCCTACATGAGCTATTATTCCATCAAAATACATTGCTTTCGTTGATGAATTTCTTACTCCGATAGCTGTTGAATTAGTGCCGCCCGGCGTAATTGAAGCAGTACCTGTATATTTATTCGTTCCATTTACATAAAGCCTGTGGTCAGTCGCACTAGCCTCTACAATACAGCAATGATACCAAGTATCAATATTCCAAGTAATAACCGAGTCAACTTGTGTTGTGCCTCCAGCAGATTCTATCCTGAATCTAAATACCCTCCCGCCCGGAGCACTATCATCTACGCGCATAAGCCAACCCGTTGATGAAACAGTATTATCACCTACCCAAAACGCACAAAAATCCCCGATTGACTCAAATTTCATCCATGCTGATACTGTAAATGGAGCCGCGCTAAAAACAGCACTACCGGAAAAGAACTGATTAGCGCTTGTACTCTCGAAATCAATTGCCATATTATTGCCTCAATAATACTCTTAATAATTGAGCATCAGCTGCTGCTGTATCAGAAGCATTATTAGCATCGCGATTAACTTTCATTCTAAAAGATTCTCCTGCTGCAATACTATCTGCCTGTGCTTGAGTAAATGTGATAGATGCTACACTGATTTGACCATCTGTTCCAGCGACAGTATCTGTGACAGACTGAACAGCAGCAAAACTGTCAGCGTCAATATCTAAACTGTCAGTATCCATTCTTTCAAAAGAAACATCCCATATAACAGCACCAGAAGTAATGGCATTTGCTGTATAAAATATGTCAACTGTAAAAGAACCAGCACTATAATCTTTTGACATAACCCCTTCAAAAATCACCGATTCATCTATTGCAGAATCAAAAGCTAAGATAGCATGACCATTCCGACTAGAAGCCGCTGCAGGAGTAGTAGCAGGAAACATTGCATCATTAGCGGTAAAGCTACCTAAATGAGTAACACTTCCACCGGCAGCAGATTGAGCAGCGAGAACTTTTCCTGTATCATTGTCCAATAATGCGTATCCACCAGTTGCCATATTATTAGATTACCGCCCTAGATACTTCTCTCCAAGCATTAGTGCCACCCTGTTCCGAATATCTTAATGTCAAGGTGTCACCACCAGTTGCAGCAAAATCTAACGCAGACGCTAATAGGATGACTGCTGTACCAGCCCCACCAGCAGTATTATGTTTTACTGTTGGTGTAGAAGTAAAAATTAAGGTTATTAAAGAACCAGTTGTCCAATTAGCGGTAGTGATAGCATTTACTTGGGTTGTTCCGGTGATTTCAAAAACATTACCATCTAATCCAAGGGTGAGGTCGTTAGCAGAAGCTACATCTGCACCTTGAGCCTCTAAGACACGACCATCAAACCTACTAATACCAGAGTCAATATGTATAGTATAATTAGTAGTCCCCGCAGTTGAACCAACTAGATGTAAACCTACTATCGTACTATCTCCCGCACCGCCAGTTACGGTAATTCCTGAAACGTCAATATTAGCTCCATAATATGTTCCTGTTGCTGCTGCTCCCGGCTCTGTTAATGTAAATATGGGTAGAATTTGAAAATCGATGGCTGACTGAGTATCAGTTATAGTTATTGCTCCGCTTCTTACAATATCAATAACTCCGACAGCGTTTTGATAACCAGCTGCTGACCAATTCGCATCAATAATAGACAATGCGCCAGTATCAGAATTATTCATTAAATTCCCACCTTCTGTATATAATGCTCTTCTTGTGGCAGCATCTGTATCAGTTACAGCAGATACTTTCAACCCCGTAACTGTCGTTGCGCCACCTGCAGCTGTAACTGAAAGACCAGACATATCTATTTCAGCCATATTATACGTAAAAATTCCAGATGCTGGCTCTGTAATAATCGCTGAATTGCTTATCTTAAAATCAACCATCGTCTCGCCGCTTACACCTGTGAATACTCCAGACCTATTAATATCAACAGCAGCGACATTTGTCGTATATCCTGCTAATGAAGCATTAATATCTAAAATAGGAATAGTTGAAACTAACGGCTCAAATTCAGATTCACCTGAAACAAATAAAGCACGGTTAGTTCTTGCATCTGTATCTTGTCCGGCTATTAATCTTAAAACATTTATATCGACATCTCCTGCACCAGCAGTGACAAGTATACTTGCAGCCGATACAGCCATAAGATTATATGTTGTTACAAGAGCTCCACCCGGTTCGGTAAGAGTGAAGGAAGGTAAAATATTTAAATCAACTATTGTGTCAGCTCCCGCTCCAGTAATTGCACCTGAACGTACAATATCTATAATACCTACTGCTGTAGTAATACCTGCAGCGCTCCAATTAATATCTATTGCCGCAACTACTGATGTTGAAGCTGGATTTAATTCAACTTCACCGTTAGCCCGTATTGCCAATCTGGAAGTAGCATCTGTATCGGTATTGACTACTAAATTTAAATTAATTAATTCAGAATCTCCTGCGCCAGCAGTTACTGTAACAGCAGACATATCTATTCTAGCACCAGAATATGTAAACGTATCAGAAGCGGCTTCCGTAATAATAAAAGATGGGATAATAGTTAAATCATTTAATGTTGTATTTCCTGTTGATGCGGTTAAATTACCAGTTCTTGTTAAACTAGCAATAGTCTCTGCACTTAAATAAGTTGTTCCTGTCTGGTTAACATCTAAAGCTTCTCCTGTTGCTGATTTATCTAATTGTACTTCATCTCCAAATCGAGCAATGCCTGTTCCTGTGTAAATTGAATAATTTAATGTTCCTCCACCGTCAACATTTTCAATATAAACACCGTACAGATTAGTTATTACTCCAGTTGAATCTGCGCCATCAACATAAAGTCCATACGCATCAGTAGCAGTTCCAAATGCTGTTGAAACTGAAGCTCTTACCTTCAAACCACCTACTGCAGTAAATGTACCTGTACCCGATGCTGGGTCGCATTCACCATCAATAAAAGCCCCCCATATTTCACTCCCCGCAGTAGGAGCTGCTGCTGCATTTTCATTATGAACAACTAAACCTGCATAAATCGAACCAGTAGCAGTTGTTCTATCTAAAGCTAACCGTGATTGTGAAACAATAGTTAAACCAAAAGCATTGGCGGTACTAGATGACCCAGCTGTATCTGTTGATACAAGTGCTGTCGAAATTGTGGTATCAATACTTCCGCCAGTAACTGTCAAACCAGCAATACTAAGATTACCACCGGCAATAGTCATGGTATTGCCTGCTTGGGTGATAGTCATATCCCCATTATCCCAATTAATAACACCACCTTCTGCTAAAAATATGTCACTCCACTCATTTGTTACTGCTATACCCAATTGTAATCCGTCATTAGATGAAGGATAAAGAGATGCTCCTGTCAAAGCCAATTCATCTGCAAAAACTCCCGTGGTAACTAACCCAAAGTCTAAACGCCCATCTTCCATAGTTCCTGCATTTATATCAGCCCCAACCCACGTAAGGCGTGCAAATTCAGTCTGTGTTCCCGCATCATTAGAAAGTTTGAAAGATAAATAAGCTTCATCATTATCAGCCATTGTGGCTCGGTCACCTTGAAAAATGCCAGCTTGCACAGAGGCACTGTCTATAGTATTTGTTATTGTTATCGGTGTTACTACCGCCGATGAAGAAGACAATGAATTAAATGACCCTGAACCTACAACAGATGCTCCAATGCTTACACCATCAATAGTGCCGCCGTTAATATCTGCTGAAGTAATTATTCCCAAATCTGCCACAGTTCTACCAGCATTAGTCCAATTCGCTGCAAAGGAAGTAATCGTAAGATTCACAAATGTCGGACTTGACGTTGTAGCTACAGTCTGATTTAACCCATCAAGAAATGCCCATTCAGAAGTTGTAATTGTATTAGCTCCAATAACAAGCGATGTTGCAGTAATTGTTACACCTGTAATATTTGTTGCTGAATTAATAGGCACAGCTGGAACAAGCTCATTAGCACTGCCATCTAATGTCAACATCGTTGTTACGGCATTGTTGACTAATGCAGAGAATATCAAATCTGTATCTCCTGTTGCACCTGTCAATACAGTTGTTGCTTGCCAAGTAATTCTTGCTCCTTCACGTTGTGTACCGGCAGAGTCGGAAAGCTGTAATGAAAGGTATGCTAAATCGTTATCAGCTGGTGTTGCCCTATCTCCTTGAAATATAGCAACTTGAGAACTAGCGACATCCTGTGTATTTGTAAAAGTAGCTCGTAATCCAGAACCGCTCCAAATATGTGCACCAGTCCAAGTTGGAGCAATAGATACATCTAACGCTGGAGCTCCATCAGAACGAAGGTAAGTTGTAGCTACACCATTCACTGCGGACAATCCAACAGAAGCAGTTGGATTCGCACCTAATACTGTAGTTACTGTTGCCCAACTTGTAACTCCTGCTCCATCTGTCTGTAAAACTTGAGAAGCCGTACCATCATCAGTTGGAAGAGTAAGAGTCCAAGTTCCGGCTACTGCTGCCGGATTTATAGAAACTATACCACTCGTTGCACCTGCAAGTTGAATCTGTCCTGTAGACCCGCCAGCTGCTCCAATTAATAAGGTCTGGTCAAAAGTATATCCTGTTGATGCTCCAGCAAACGCTAATAAATTTGTAGAATGAGTTATTGTTACATCTCCATTAGCAAAATTTATAACAGCGCCTGAAGCTAGAAATAAATCTGAAAATGATAATGTTGCCGAGCCTATAGTTGCACCATCATTTGCATCCGGTAATAAATTAGTCCCGATAGTAACATCAGTTACTAACGTAGAAGTTCCGTTAACTGTTAAATTGCCAGTAATGGTTACATTCCCACTAATAGAAGAAATAGTAATCCCGCCTACAAAATCACCGATTAAAACACTATCACTTTCTGAATATTTAATGAATGTATTGACCATTACTGTTCACCTCTAATTTATGAATATGTGTAAGTTGTTCTCGCACTCCATTGCTTATCAAAGTTAGGATTACCACTAGCCCATTGTGTATCTGTTAACGTCGTTGTCCCAGTGTATAAAAACTTTTTAATTCTCCAGACACTATCTGCCGTACCAGAACCTGCTTTAGCTTCTCCGGTAAAAATAGGAACAACAGTCCCAGACGTAGTATAATCCAACTTAGTTATTAACTGATTTGAATCTGTTACTAAAGCTCCGACTTGATTAAATCTATGAACTGCCGAAGTAGTACCAGAAAATTGTGGATAATCAGGAGTAAACGCTCCGTGCCGATAATTAGGAGCTGCTGTGTCAATATAAGTAAATCTTGTCATGTTTATTCACCTTCTAACTTTTTAATTTCATTTGATAATGTTTCAATACTTTTCCTTTTATCTAACCTGATATTGAATTTTGATTGAGCATAATTAATTAAATCGTCTTTTGATTTAACGACTATCTTTTCTTCTGTTTTAATCACTTCTTCTGTCTTAATAACATCTTCAACTATTCCTAACACTTCCTGCCGTATTAATTCTTGAATGTTACTTCTTTTGAAATCGTCCTTCGACATCTCAAACACTTCATCCAATTCATATGGATTATCTCCCAATACGAACCTTCCTTTTCTAACGAACATTCTAACCATTTTCTAAATTCACCTTCTGATTTTTTAAAAATAATAAAAAAAAAATAAAAAAATATTCTATTCTTATGCGTCCCAACCAGTTATCTTAACAATACTTGTTGGATGTGGCACTTCAACCGTGCTTAGCCGTGCTTTAACCTTACCGCTAATCTTTTCTTCGAACTCTACATTTTGATTAGGTTGGAATACTGCCATTGGCATAAATCCAACTTGTAATCTACACAATATAGGGTCTGAAGGAATCAACATAGCAGTTCCAACAGCTACCGTTGCTCCGCTCGCTAGTGCAGTCGCAGAGTCTAACTTACTTTCAACTACAAACTGAACATTCGGATGCTGTCGTGTTGCAATCTCAAGCCACGTCTGGTTTGAAGTCGTATTTCCAATTTTTACTAACTTCTTCCATTCATTATCGGCTAAGACTAAACTGTACTGTCTTTTCCTGAACTGTACAGGGATTGCATTTACCGCTCGAGTAATCTCGTCCGCTAAATTCAAACTAGCTAAATCGAAATCACTACCGCTATGTGCAGTAACTCCAGTCAATTCTAAAATGCCCGGAACTCCAAACTGAGAATCACCTACATAAGCCAAAGCGTTCATCTTATCGTCAACAGCTCGTTTAGCTCTCTCAACATATTCAGTATCTAATGGTCTTCCCCACGCTCGAGAATTTTTAACATCCTCAACCGGAATATCAAAAGATATACCTACTTTCCAAACTTCAGTCGTCGATTCAGTCCCGCTGATTTTAATCTTTGGATACTCTGCTAGTTTTCTTAACAATTCAGCCGCTCCACCGTCTGTGTCAGCTACTCTATACTTGCTAACTTCAGCTTCTGGATTGCTCATTTGTTTAAAAGCAAAGACTCGACTGAACGTCAAATCTAAGTCCGGTGCTCTTGATACAACAGTATCAATTACTTCTACTTCCTTATCGAAAAGATAAGAAGCGTCATTTGCTTGTTTTATCATCTTTAGTCACCTCAGTATACCATTACGTCAAATCGGGTATTAGCTGCGCTTGCGGCTTCTAATGAAATACCGATTAATGCTGCTCCAGTAGTTCCAGAATCCCCTGTTACCTTACCTAAACTCGTCAATGATACAGGTACACCGACAGGTACAATAGTCCCACTCGTTAATGTTAATACCGTTCCACGTAATGCTACATTTACTAAATCACCGACAGCTACACCAACAGTACCAGTTCTAGCTTCGTATGAGTCATCATCTACAACCCAACCAATAGTCGCTTGACCACTCGTTGAAGTCTGAACCCAGTTAGCCGTCCCGCTCATCATGACAGGGTCGCCCATGCCGATAGCAGCACTGTGTACTCTAAAAGTTTTCTTGTCGGTAGTTTTTAATCCACCGTATGGAAATAATAGATTTGCCATTTTATTCATTCACCTCATGCTTTCCCTATTCTACTGTTTAAATCTTTAGAATAGTTACTTAATGCCTTATCTACATCAACTCTATTCTAAGACGTTCCCATCATATCAGCACCGATAGTATGCTGAGTTTTAGAACTTACTTTA
>ERZ1292623.1910-Hain-H51-01um-R1-1910-length-19373-cov-21_pt1 | contig 19373 bp, 22 predicted proteins | sample MGYA00564398_ERZ1292623 | MGnify/ENA primary metagenome ERZ1292623 (study PRJEB36523, sample SAMEA6512633) | groundwater metagenome | collected 2019-01-07 | study: AquaDiva: Metagenomics assemblies of 32 groundwater samples | reverse complement strand
AACTTTAAAAATATTGTTATTTAGTTGAATGAACTCTCTCCCAAGCATCTTGATATTGTTTTTTTAATAATTTAGATTCTGTTAAAGTTAATATCCACATATAAGCTCTTGCAAAAAATAATAAAATTGTCCAATACATTTCTTTAATTGTTTTAGGATAACTTAAAGCTGCAAAAAATCCAAATTTAATCTCATTCCAAAATGATTTTACTCTTGGAAGATTGGGATAATATTTTAATAATGTTTCATGTGCCTTCGCTGTTCTTTTTCTTTGTTTTAGCCAGTCTTTAAAATTGTCTGGATTTTTTACATAAACTATTGCTTTTTCTGCATAACCAATTTTATAATTTTTAATATAGAACATATAAGGAATAATTGTATCTTCAGCAACATCTAAGGGAAATTCTTTAATTTTATTTCTAAATGCAAATAAATAACCAGAACATTCTAAAAATTTTCCTTGCTTAAATAATTTTTTTCTTATTTTATGGGCACCATTATCTGCTAATAAATGACTCCAGTATCCCAGCATATCATCTTTTTTATCTAATGAAACAACCCTTCCTGTTACAACACCTATTTTTTCATCTTTAAATAATTCCATAATTTCATTTATTGAATTATTATTAAGATAAACATCACCATCTGTTAAAATTAATATTTCAGATTTTAATGTTTTTAGTAATAAATTTAACGCGTAAGATTTTCCTATGCCCGGGTCTTTAAAATATTTTATTTTATATTTTTTTGATAATTTTTCAGCTTCTTTATCAGGAGCAACAATAATTAGTTCATATTTGTAATTAATTTTTTGGTCTAAAATAGAGATTATAGCTTTCTCTAAATTAGGGTCATTAAACGAAGTTATTATTATCGAAATCATAAAATTTTATTATTAAAAAAGCTTATATACATTTCTTATTAACTAAAATTTATGGAAATGCCTTTAGCTGAAGTTTTAGATAGATTGAGCATATTAAAATTAAAGATTGAAAGAATTAATGAACCACATTTAAAAAAAGAGCAAGAGGCTTTTAATATTGCAATTGATGAATTTAAAAATAAAGGTATTAAAATAAATAATTCTTGGTTACAAAGTTTGTATGAGGTAAATGCTAAAATTTGGGATTTAGAAGCAGATATTAGAAAGGGAAAAGAAGGTGAACTTGGATTAGAAGAAGTGGGTAGAAGAGCTATTTTAATAAGAAATTTAAATCGTGAAAGAGTTGCAGTAAAAAATAGGATTATCGAAGAAACAGGAATTGGATTTAAAGATGTTAAAGTAAATCATGCTTCTCAATAATTTGTTACTAAATTAGGACAAAACCTCTTTATATAATTTTAATGTTTTACTATAAATTAAATCCCACTTGTATTTTAAAGCTGTTTTTTTGTTGTTTAAAGCATATTTTTTAGCCAGTTTAGGATTATTAAGAATCTTCAAAATAGCTTCTTTTAAGCCATTTATATCTCCATAATTTACAAAGATTCCATTATCTTTTGTCATTTCATAAGGAATTCCATTTACAGGAGAAGCAATAATCGGAAGACCACAAGCCATTGCCTCAAATAATGTTAAAGGCAATCCTTCCCTATAACTCGGCATAACAAAAATATCAGAAGCTTGGTACATCTCGGTTATTTTTTTTCTATCATAAATTGGATTTAGTAACAAAATGTTTTTATTATCAATCATTTTTTGTAGTTTACTTTTCATTCCTTCATCTGGCCCAACTAAAACAAAATAAACATTTTCTCTCTCTTTAAGAATTTCTTTAGCTGCTAAAACAAATTTATCAGGTCCTTTTGTTACATTTAATCTACCAAAAAATAATACAATTTTACCATTAATGTTATACCTTTTTTTAAACCTATTGTTCTTAATTTTTTTAAAAAAAATGTTGTCTACTCCATTTGGTATTATTGTAAAATTTTTAATTTTTAATTTTTTTAAGAACTTTGATTCCCATGGCGTTATTGCTATGACTTTATCACTTAAATTAACTGCAAATTTACTTAATGTTGAATAAGTTAATTTTAAAATAATTTTTCCCAATAAAGATCTATAAGAATCTGTCCATGGACAATGAGTTGTATGAATTAATTTTGTATCCTTTAATTTTGCTGCTAAACTTGCAAAAAATACATGAGGATGACCATAAACATGTGTATGGATAACATCAAAATCTTCTTTCATTAATTTAAAAAATACAGAAGGCCAGAATGTAACAAAATTAGCAACCTTAAACCATGAATAACATCTATGAACATGAACCTTGTCAATGATTTCTTCTTTCTTTTTTATTCTTTTATATTTATCAGAATCAGAAGTGTAAATATGAACTTCGTGTTTATCTTTTACTAATCTTGCAGCTAGTTCTTTTATTACTTGTTTTGGTCCATCTATTGCAGGATCATAATATGGGCAGATAAATGCTATTTTCATTTTAAAACCTCATAATAAACTTTTTCCAAATCTTTAACAATATTAATCCACAAGAATTGTTTAGCTTTTTTAATATTATTTTTACTTATTTTATTTAATGAATTTTTATCTGCAATTAATACTTTCAATTTATTCTCTAAATCTTTTAAATCATTATAATTATATAAAAATCCGTTTTCTTTTTCTACTAAAAATCTTCCACCTTCTGTTCTAGTGCTTATTACAGCATTTCCTTGTGCCATAGCCTGTAAAATAGAAATTCCAAAAGCTTCCCATTCGCTTGGTAAAACGAATACTTTAGATAAACTTAATCCAGCTAAAGCATCTTCATTAGAAACTTCGCCTGTAAAAATTACTTTATCTTGGATATTTAGTTTATTTACTAAATTTTTTAATCTGTTTAAGTCACCAGCATCTTTTCCCATAACTAAAAATATAACATTTTTATTTAGATTAGGAATAACTTTGATAACTTGATCTAAACCCTTATAATTTTGTATTCTTCCTAAATAAGAAATAATAAATTTATTTTTTAAATTATATTTTTTCTTAAAATTTTTAGTATCAAATTTATTAAAACTAGATTCTGGAATACCATTTGGAACAAAATAAATTCTTTCTTTTTTTATATTATAATTCGTTAACCATTTATACTGCTCTGGGTTAACTTGAATTACAGCATCATAAAATTTACTAACAAATAATCTTTCAAGATTGCTTATTAATGACTTAAATGTTTTTTGATAAAAATTATAATATTTTAAAACCATAAATGGACCATGGGGGGTATTAATAATTTTAGTTTTATTTAATAATTTTTTAAGTATTATAATTTTATCATGCCATAAAAAACCAAAACTATGAATATGTAAAATATCTAGCTTAGTTTTTAGTATTCCAAATAATAATCCTGGAGTAAATGATAAATAATATCTATAACGAAATAAAGTTTTATATCTATGAATCTGAATATTATCTAGAATCTCATATTTTTTTGTTCCTTTTAATAAAGAAGTAAAAACATGAACTTCATTATTTTTAGCTAGTTCTTTAGCTAGATAAAAACAATTATTTTCTGCCCCCCCTTTCATAGGATAAAAGTAATTTATTAAAAAGCCGATTTTCATAAACTATTATTAATAAGAAAATTTAAATAGCTTTTTAAATACTAAATTCGAGTTTTTGTAAAGAGGTTAAAATGCCACAAATAAAACTAGTTGTCTGGGATTTGGATAATACATTATGGGATGGAACTGTTTATTATACTGATAAAAGTAATGTTAAATTAAAACCGGGAACTAAAGAAGCATTAAAAGAATTAAGCAAAAGAGGAATAAAAAATACAATTTGCAGCAAGAATTATTATAAAGACGTTGAAGTTATGTTAGAAAAATTTGAAATTAAAAAATTCTTTGATTCAGCAGAAGTTAATTGGGGTTTGAAATCAGATAATATTAGAAAATTAATAAAAAAATATAATGTTAAAGAAAATGAAGTTTGTTTTGTTGATGATGATGGTTTTCAGAGAGCAGAGGTTCTTTCCCAAATTCCTAATATAAACGCAATTGAATTAGGAGATCCTTTAGATATATTAGCTTTAGATTTTATGAAACCAGAGAATGAAACAGAAGAAGATAAAGAAAGAGTGAAAATATTAAAAGAACAAAGAAATAGAGAAGAAGCTGAAAAAAATCATAAAGGAGATTATAAAGAATTCTTGAAAAATTGTAATATTAAAATGACTGTTCGTTCAGTAGAAGAAAAAGATTGGGAAAGGGTTGTACAATTATTTAATAGAACAAATGAGCTTAATACAACTGGAAATAGATATGAACTTGAGAAATTAAAAAAACAATATGATAATAAAGAAATTGAAGTTTTTGTTTCTGAATTAACTGATAAATTTGGAGATTATGGTTTAATTGCAGAATGTATTTTAGATACTAGAACTAAAGATTGGGAGATAATGGATTTAACTGTTTCCTGCAGAACAATGGGAAGAGGTATAGGAAGTGCTTTGCTTATTGCTATGATGCATGAAGCCAAGAAAAGAAATGCTAAAAGTATTAGAGGAATTTTAAGAGAAATTGAGAGTAATTGGAGAATGAAGCCTTTATATTTAAAAAGAGGATTTAAAGTTATTAAAAAAGAGGGAAATGAAACAACTTATGGTTATGAATTTACCGAAAAACTACCTAAATTTCATCCTTGGTTAAAAATTGAGAGAAAATAAATAAGCAATTTTCTAGGGTTTAAGTATAATAAAACTATTCCAATTTTCTTTTGGTTCATAAGCAATATCGCTAGAGTTTATTAAGTCTAGATAGGCATGAACTTTATTTTCCCCCACATTTTTATTCGGATAATACCAAACAGTATAGTTATTTGTCATATTGCCTAAAAATGTTTCATTAAAGTATTTTTCGTACTTATCATTAATAAATTCTATTGTGAGCTTATAAATTAATGTAGAATTGTCTTTTAATTTAACTTGGTATAATTCTGTTGTATTACTGCCATAAGGATAAATAGTTGTTCTAGGTTTTAGTTCTATTAAATTTACATCTTCCTTTATAGGTTCAGTGGGCGATAGAGGGGGCAGTTCTTTTTTTTGATTTTCTACCCAGTTCATGAAAGGTGGAATCGCAATTATAAAACCCAATATTCCTGCGATTGCTCCAATGACATAAAGCTTGTTTAATGGTTTTAAATTTAAAAACCACCCATATTTACCTTTAAAAAATTTTATTAAATTCATAACATAATTTAATTATTTAAAAGAATTATAAATATATCTAAATAACATCCTTATAGTAATTTTCATAATCTTCTTTTAAGCCTTTAATTAATGGTGTAAACTTTATTCCTAATTTTTTTAATTTATCATTTGTACAATAAAAAGTTTCATTAGCAAAAGGAAATTCACTTTCATCTGCATTTTGATTAAATTCTATGATTGGATTAATTTCAATTATTTTACCCATTTCTTCAACAAATTTTTTTAATGTAACAACTTTATCTCCACAACAATTAAAATTTCCAGCTATTTTATTTTCAGCCAATAAAACGATTGAATTAGCAACGTCTTCTGCAAAAACAAACTGTACCTTAGCTTCCCCGTTTCCAGGTAAAACTAATGTTTCTTTATTTTTAATTCTAGAATAAATAAATCTCTCTCTATCAACATAATTATTCTTTCCTAAAATATAAACGGGACGTAAATTAGAATGTTTTACTTTATTTTCATCTAAAACTTTTTCACATTCAACTTTTTCTTTATTGTAATCTCCCCATAAAGGCCAATCTCCGGTTTCAGATTCTTCAGTTAAAGGAAATTTCGTAGTTTTTTTATAAACGGCTGCAGTGCTAAAATTCAAGTAATAATCAAATTTTAATTCATTTATTGCTTTTTGAATATGTTCTCCTTTATATGCACAAGTATCTATAACAACATCAAACTTATCTTTAATTTTAAAACCATTTTTTCTATCACCTTGAATAAATTTTACATTTGTATAATTAGATTGTATTTTACCGCGATTAAAAATAGTAATATCGTGTTTTCTTTTAATTAATTTTTCAACAACCAAAGGTCCTACAAATCTTGAGCCACCAATAATTAAGATTTTCATAAAATTAAGGTATAATTAAGTTATAAAAAGTTATTGTTCATCCTTATGATATAAATCTAGAAATATAATTCTATCCTCTTCTTTTAGATAAGCATAAGATAATCGATATGGAGAAATATAGACTTCGCGAGTTCCTTTCCTATCAACCCTCATTGGTTTTCCAATTTCTGGGTCTCCTATGATTTTTTCTATCTGCTTCTTGACTCTTAATTTAAACTCTTGATGCTTTATCTTAGTAACCTTCCTTTTAAACAAATCAGTATGCTCTATAATCAAGGCTTATCACCATTTTTTAAGTTTCTTCAAGAAATCTTTGCTGTCCATACTTTTAAATTCGCCCTTATCGTATCTTTTCCATGCCTCTTCTGTCCTTCTAGCGAAAATTAAATCATCCTTTAAATTTTCATCAAAATCCCTTACACTTTTTAGAATAATTTGTTTTCCATTTTTGATTATTACAAATTCTTCTCCTTCTTTGAACCCCTTTCTCATTTCATTTGGGATTACAACTTGTCCTTTAGAACTCATTTTAGTTATGCTTAATTCAGTCATTTTAATCAAGTAAGACTAATCTTACCCGATATATAAACTTTTCGTTTCTGTGTTTAAGCCTCTAATATTTTATGTAATCCACTTCCTTCAATAACAACTTCATTGTTTTGATTTACACAAGTTGTTCTTACAATAACTTGCTGTCTCTCTGGAATTTTAACTAATATCTCGCTAATTGCAGTTATAGTATCATTAATCTTTACAGGTAATAAAAATTTCAAACTTTGATCTAACCAAACAGAACCAGGACCAGGACATTTAGTTCCTACAACCGTTGAAATTAAACTTGAAACTAAAATTCCATGTACTATTTTCCCAGATAATTTATTATTCTTGGCAAATTCCTCATCAACATGTATTGGATTAACATCATTACAAATAGAAATAAATTTATCAACATCTTCCTGAGTTATCTTTTTAGTATAATCTCCTTTCATTCCAACTTTTAATTCTGAAAATTTAATTGCTTCCATTTTTTAATATTAGACTATATTCATTTTTATATCTTTTTATATTGTCTTTTAAGTATTTAGTAGCTTCGTTTACAAATTCTTTAGTATTAATTAAATGACAAATCGCATTCCCAATTTTAACTGTTTTCATTATTCCCCTTTCTTCAAACTTTAAATCTTTATACATTTTAACTAAAAACTCAACATCTGTACATTGTTTTCCATTGCAAACATAAGTTATTGAACCTTTAGGATGATGTAGTTTAGTTTTTATTGTTTTATTATTAAATTTAAATTCATGAATTCCTTTTAAAAATAAATTAGGAAAATTAACTTTATCTTGGACATAATGAATCATGCTGTTATTTTCAGTTCCAAGCATTAAAATATAACTATCTAACTTAACAAATTTAGCATAAGGAGAATTATTATCAAATGGTGCTTTACTTTTTTCATGTCCTTTAACCAAATAATCAGCTAATTTACCTTTAGCTGCAACAGAATGAGTAACATGAATGCTTCTTTTTGCATTTTGTCTAAATATCTCAGAGAGTTTACCAGTCCAACAAGGATCATTTAAACTAAACTGTTTCTTATAATAAGTAAATGTTGGTATCATTATTGTTCCATCTTGAATTATATCTTTTAAAACAGTTAAAACAGAGTTAGCACCATCTTCAATATAACCAAAAGAACTTAATGAAGAATGAACATAAACATTCATTCCTTTTTTTAACCCTAGTTGTAAAAATTTCTTTCTTAAATAGTTTTTATCAAGCTTAAAAAATAATTTATTAATAATTAAAACAACATTTTTATAAGTTTTTCTAGCTAAATGGTACGGAAACCTTAATGTATTATATAAAAAACCCATTTTACTAAGCTTTAATAATAAGATTTATATAAGTTTTTAATGGAGTTTCATTATGAAAATTGGTATTGTTTTAGGAACTAGACCGGAGATAATAAAACTAGCTCCCATAATAAGGGAATGTGAAAAGAGAAGATTAGATTATTTTGTTATTCACACGAATCAGCATTATTCCTATGAATTAGATAAATTGTTTTTTGATGAATTAGAATTACCACAGCCAAAATATAATCTAGAATGTGGTTTTGGAGAATATAGGAAACATGTTGGTTTTATGAGTAAAAGAGCATTACCTATACTAAAAAAAGAAAAACCAGATAATATGATAATCTTGGCAGATACAACTTCTGCTTTAGGAGTAGCATTAGCAGCTGCAAAGGCTAATTTAATTATATCGCATGTTGAAGCTGGACTAAGAAGTCATGATACAAAGATGTTGGAAGAAACAAACAGAATAGTTGTTGGTCATTTATCTGATTATCATTTTCCTCCAACAGAAAAAGCAAAACAAAATTTAATTGAAGAGGGTGTTGATGAAAACAAAATATTTGTTGTTGGTAATACAATTGTTGATTCTGTTTATCAAAATATTGAGTTAGCAAATAAAAAGGTTAATATGTTAAATAAATTAAATGTAGAAAAAGAAAAATATTTTTTACTAACTTCGCACAGGCAGGAAAATGTAGATGATAAGGAAAGATTAAGTAATATCTTAAAGGGGTTGGAATTAGTTTATAATAAATACAATTTACCAATAATATATCCAATGCATCCAAGAACTAAGAAAATGATTAACGAATTCAATCTTAAAATTCCTAATGGTATAAAGGTTTTAGAACCATTAAGTTTTCTAGAATTTTTGCAATTAGAAGCAAACGCTAAATTAGTTATAACAGATTCAGGAGGTATCCAAGAAGAAACATGCATATTAAAAGTGCCTTGTGTTACAATAAGGGATAATACAGAAAGACCAGAAACACTAGAAGTTGGAAGCAATATATTGGCAGGAGTAAAACCAGAAAAAATTCTAGAATGTGTAAATGTAATGTTTAATAAAGAAAGAAATTGGAAACAACCATTTGGGGATGGAACAACTTCCATAAAAGTTTTGGATATAATTAATAAATTACAAATATGAGCAGCTTATTAAGAGAATTTTATAAGAATAAGAGAATTTTAATAACAGGTGCTGATGGGTTTATAGGTAGTTATTTAACTGAAAAACTTTTAGATTGTGGTGCACTAGTTTCGATTTATGTTCACAGTGATAAATTGAAAAATCTTAATTCTATAAAAAGTAAATTAAAAAACATTATCGTTGGGGATATTTCAAATATTAATACAGTTGATTTAATAACTAAAAATAACCCAGAAATAATATTTCATTTAGCTACAGAGAGTGATGTTAGAAATTCTATAGAAAACCCAATTGAGGTAAATAAAATCAATTTAGATGGAACATTAAACGTTTTGGAGGCTACAAGATTATTAAAAGATAAAGGTTTAGAAAGATTAATTTTTGTTTCATCTTATTTAGTATATGGAACAAAACATAATAAAATAAAGGAGTCCGATAATTTTGAGCCAAATACGCCATATGCTGCAAGTAAAGCTGCGGCAGATTTATATTGTCAATCTTATTTAAAAACATTTAATTTACCAATTGTAATTATAAGACCTTCAAATATTTATGGTTATAGACAAAATAAAAATTTTATTAGATTATTTATTGATTCTGCTTTAAAAGATCAAGATATTAGATTAGAAGGTGGGGGTTCTCAAACACGTGATCTTATTTATATCGATGATGTTATAGAATCTCTCTTAATAATTGGTTATGATAAAAAGGCAACTGGTGAAACTTTTAATTTAGGAAGTGAAAGTGAGATATCAATTAAAGAGATAGCAGAAAAGATAATAAATATTTCTGGCAGTAAATCAAAAATAATTTCAGTAGAACAACGCCAAGGGCAAGATTTAAGATTATGTTGTGATGTTAGTAAATTTAAAAGATTATTTAATTGGGAACCTAAAATTAACATAGAAGGTGGATTAACAAAAATAATTAGTTGTATAAAAAAAGATGAAAATATTATTTAATTGTAATAATAGTGCATTTCAAGCTCCTGGTGGAGGGGAGATCTTATTATTAAAAACTAGGGAATTTTTAATGAAAAAAGGTGTTAATATCAAATTATTTGATCAGTGGAATGATAAATTAAATAATTATGATATCTTACACAATTTCGGTTTATCAAATAATTGTTATGATTTAATCAATACTGCTTATAATAAAAAAGTACCAATTTTTATCACGCCAGTGTATTCTTGGCCATCTTTGAGATTCGCTTTGAGAAGTGGTGCTACATTAAAAAATAAATTAAAACTATCTGGTTATTCTATACTTCATGGAACCCCAATTCTAAATAAATTAACCCGCACAAATAAAATACTAAAAATGGCTAACATAATTCTCGCAGATTCAGAAGCTGAAAAAAATGTCTTAATGAAGACTTATAAATTAAACGATAAAAAGTTTAGAATAACTCCTTACGGTGTTGATAAGAGATTTTTTAATTCTAATGAAAAAGAATTCGTAAGAAAATATGGAATGAAAGACTTTCTTTTATATACTGGAAGAATTGAACCAAGAAAAAACGTCTTAACTTTAATTAAAATAGTAAATAAACTAAATTTACCATTGGTTATAATTGGTAATAAAAACTATCAAGGTGGAGATTACTATTATAATTTATGTAAAAAAATTGCTAGAAAGAATGTTCACTTTATTGATAGAATAGACCATGAAAGTTCTTTATTGGCTTCTGCATATGCAGCTGCAAAAGCAGTTGTTCTACCTTCATGGCTAGAAAATCCTGGATTAACTGTTTTAGAAGGAGGATTAGCAGGAGCGAATGTTTTAGTTACTTCAAGAGGAAGTGCAAAAGAATACTTCCAAGATTATGCTTCCTATGTCAATCCATTTAATAATAGAGATATAGAAAAGAAAATATTAATGGTGTATCAAAAAGAAAAAGATAAAAAATTAGCAAAGCATATAAAGAAAAATTTTATTTGGGAAGTTGTTACAAGTAAGATTGAAAGATATTATAAAGATTAATTAAATTCATCATGTATTTTTATCTCTATGAACATTTTCTTTATTTCTTCTTTTGTTAATTTATTATTGTACTTAGAGATATAAAGACCCTTATCTATATCATTACTATAATTGGGGGTTCCATTTTTTCTAATAACAAACCGATCACCCAAGTCTTCTGCATGTGAAATTTCTTCTTCAGTCATCAGTTGTTCATATAATTTTTCAGAAGGTCTTATTCCAATATTTCTTATTTTAACGTCATTTGGATTAATGTTAAATTTAGGGGCAAATTCTTCAATTAAAGCTTCTGCCAAATCTTTTATCATCAAAGATTTCATCTTTAATACAAAGATTTCCCCTCCTTTTGATTCTATAGCTGATTTTAAAACTAAATCTACGGCATTTTTTATTGACATAAAAAATCTAGTCATCTTTTCATCAGTTAATGTAATCTCTTTATTCTTTTTTATTTGTTCAATAAATAAAGGAATAACAGAACCATCAGAGGCTAATACATTACCAAATCTAACACAAGAGAAGATGGTATCTGAATTAAATGTTCTGGCATTTAAAACAAGTTTTTCGCATAATAACTTTGTTGCAGCCATTGTAGAAGTAGGATAAACGGTTTTATCTGTGCTAATAAAAACAACTCTATCTAAATTATATTCTTTAGCTATTTCTATTAAATTATGGGTTCCGATTACATTTGTTTTTACAGCTTCAATAGGATCTATTTCGCATAAAGGTAAATGTTTTAATGCAGCTGTATGAAAAGCAATATCCGATCCTCTTATAGCTGCTCTTAAACTATCATAATCTCGTACATTTCCATTTATATAATCAACATTACTATAACCTTTTAATTCGCTCATTAACTTATGATGTCCATATTCATTCTGATCAAAAACTCTTACCTTCTTTACTTTAAGGTTTAAAAGATGTTTAACAATTTCTCTGCCTATAGAACCACAACCACCAGTAACTAGAACATCCTTATTTTTATAAAAATCGCCAATTTCCATAGTTAAATAGTAAATTCGAAGTATTTATAAAATCTTCATTTTAATAATCTATTCTTCAAATTAAATAGCCTCTTTCTTATTGCTTTTATTAATATCTTAAAGTAAAATACAGAAAATAAAAATTTAGATTTTAATATATCAATGTTTCTTATTTTATTCTCCTTAAATTCTGACATTTGTTCAGTTTCTATTTCATTTATATTAATTAATTGGTTTTTTAGTGGTAATCTGTGCTCCTTATACCCGGGTAAAATTATTCTCAGATAAATGTCTTTATCGTTATTGTTAGTTTGTATTTTTATTTTATTATCTTTAATAGAAGAATTAAATTTGCTTTTTTCTCTTTTTTTCCACCACCGAGCAAATTCATTAAGATTTGTTATTAGAATATTATCTAAACTTTTTATCTTTTTCAATAAATAATCTAAAACTTCTGGATAAACTCCGACGCCATCATTTGGGTGATCATATAATAATAAAGGCATCTGTTTATTATACTGCATATTAATCAAGTAATTAAAATAACTTTTCATTTTTTCTTTAGAATAAAGTCTCATAATTAATGAACCAACACAAATTGGGTATATTGGTAATTGAATAACTTTAGATTTCTTTTTATCTAAATAAGGGTAAAATGGTAAATCATCATAGCTTAAAGAAAACTCTGAACTATATAAATAATTAATTTTTTCTAAAGCTAATCCTAATTTTTTATTCCAATAACCGAAAGGAGAAGCAAATCCAGAAACTTTGTTAGATATTCTAGAAATAAATTTGTCTGCTTCTAATATATTTTTATAATTTCCTTCAAAAGAATCATAAACTTTGTGTTCATAAGAGTGTGATTGTAAATTTTGATTTAGTTTGTGCAATAACTTTATTCCATTTTCATAATTCTTATTGTTTATTACACTTAAAAACCATGTAAAGTTTATTTTCTTTTCTTTTATCACTCTAACTATATTATTAATTTCATTTTTATTAAAAACATCTAAATCAATCCTATAACAAAAGATAGTTTCATAATTTCTTGGATAATACCAAACGTTAAGATAAGGAATATTACGAATTAAATGTAAGTAATGAAAACAATTTATAATTAATCTCCTTAAATCACCTTTTGATGTTACAGAGATATTTTCTTTTAAAGGGGCATGAGGGCTAGATAAATATATTTTATCCGATCTTTCATCTAGTATTAATAAATTTAAATCAAAAGGTAAAACAATTATAAAACCTTTACCAATTCTTGAAGAGTATATTGCACCCGTTTTATTATTTATCTTACCAATGTTCGCTTTTTTTATTTTATAACCATAATTCTCTATATTTATCTTAGATATATTTCTAAACAAGTCTCCTTCACCATAAATAGAATTTATATAAATTTTTGAAATTTTTCTATTTTTGTCTAATACTTTAAAGGACAAAGCGTCAGTTAATAAAGCACCACCATTAACAATGTAAGTTTTAATATTGTCTTTATTCTCTTCAGAAATCTTATTAGAGTTTAGTATAAGAAGAGAATATTTACTAAGATTGTTTATTTTAGCAATTTCCCATGGGACTTTTTCTTGCTCTAATATTCTTTCCCAACCATATTCATTTCTAATTAAACCAATTTTCATTTGATTAATCCAGTCAAAAAGTTTTATAAATTTACTTCTTAGCTTATTTTCATGCAAAATATCTCATTTATCATTCCAAATTATAATGCAGAGAGTATAATAGGCAACGCTATAGAGAGTATTCAGAAACAAAAATATAAAGGTAAAATAGAAATTGTTGTTATAGACGATAAATCTACAGATAACAGCTTAAATATTATTTCTAAATATAAAGTTAAATTAATCAAAAATGAAAAAAATTTAGGATTAGCTAAGTCATTAAATGAGGCAATTAAAGCTGCAAAATATGATTTAATAGCTATAATATGGTGCGATTGTATTCTAGAAAATGATTCTTGGTTAAATAAAATGATTAAAATTTATAATTCTAATGAAAATGTTGCAGCAATATGTTCGAAATTAATAATTCCAAAAGAATACTGGAATAAATTTTCATTCTATGATAAGATTGTTCTAACAAAAGATTACGAAGTTAGTTTAAAAAATAAACGAAGAAAAGGACGTCCGAGTTTATTTAACAAAAAATTATTACTTAGAATAGGATTGTATGATGATAAGGCATTTAGAATTTCTGGAGAAGATACTGATATGAGGTGCAAATTAGAGGATATGGGTTATAAGTTTATTACAGCTCCTGTTAATATATTACATTTACACGGGTTTTATAATTTATCATTTAAAAAACAATTATTTAACAAAGCATTACCATTAGCAGAAGCTTCTGGAGTAAATTTTAGAAGGCATGGGTTAAAGAGCTTTGCAAGTAAATACTGGAATCCCATTACTTCAACAATTTTATACTTTTCATTATTAACTCCTCATATAAATCTAATTTCATTAGTATTAATATTATTTCTAGCAATAGTTTATACAATAAAAGTATTAAAGTATAGCATAGATATAAGAATAATTTTTGTTCCTACATTTAAGATATTAAAAGACATGATAACAATATTTGGATTCTGGAAAGGATTTATTACAGGAAAACAAGAATTTTAAATTTTTACAGCTTCTATTTTCATGAAATTATACCCTAAATGTTTTGGTAATAAATAATCTATATGATAATCTCTCCAAGTCCCTGTCAATCTTATATATTCTGTTTTAATTATTTTAAAATTTAATAATTTAAGTATCTTCATAATATGTTTCATCTGGAATAACATCTTATGATGAACTTCAGGATGATCTGGAAAATCTTTCTCCCATAAATCTGCATGATAATTTCCAAGATGCATATGATATCTCCAATAATCTCCATTATCAACAATTGTAATTAATTTACCATTTTTCTTTAAATATTCCTTACAACCTTCTAAAAATAAGAATGGATTTCCTAAATGATCTAAAACCCCATTACTATAAACAACATCAAATTTGTTATGAAATTTTTTTGGTAACTTTTTATTTAAATTCCAAACAAAATCTACTCCTGGAAGTTTAACAAAATCTATCCCATAAGCTCCTTTTAATTTGTTTCTTCCACATCCTAAATCAAGTATTTTTACCATTTTCTTATGAAATTATTAATTATAAACTTTGTTAAGACAATTAATGGGAAGGTTATTCCATAAAAATATAAAATATATTCAATTTTATTAAATAAGGATCCCATCAAAAATATGTTAATTATTGTTGGAAAAGTATAAATCATCATGCCTCTTCTTAACAAGCTTTTATTATTTTTAGTTTTATTTAATTTTATTTTGATTTTTTTATTAATACTTTCGTAAAATAAGACTTTTATTTTATTTAAATCAATTAACTCATTTAATAACAAAGCAAATAAAGATGATATACCAAAATATATCATACCAATATTATTATATAAATTGTATAATCCAAGTGATAAACCAATAAACATCAAAGAATGAATTAGATGATGCGAATTTAGATCTAAAAATTCTCCTTTAACTAAATAATTTTTCTTTTTATTCTTTTTATAATAATAACGTGCTAATTCCCCATCTAAAGTATCTGCCAAGAACCATAGCTGCATTATTAAACTTCCAATCAAAAATTTTCCATAATAGAAATACAAACTTCCAATTATTCCAAAAATAAGTGCTGATATTGATATTATATTTGCAGAAACATTAAAATATAATAATATCTTTGTAAAATAAATTGAAAATATTCTGAAAAATCTTCTATAAATCCTATAAAATCGATTAGTCTTAACCTGTTCATACCTTGGTTGGCATATTACTCTTAATTCTTTTATTGGTTCAATATTTTTCATTTTTTGCTATAACAATTAATGTAGCATAGTTTTTTAATTTATTCTGATTACTTTTCTCTAAATATAATATAAAAGATTTTATAAAACTTGACAAAAATTCAAATCTTTTTGATAAACTTAATAATAACAAAACAATACTATTATAATAATTAACGCCATAAATTTTTTCTATATTAAATTTATTTATTTTTAATTCATTTATTAATTGTTCTTTTTCAACAGAATCACTATAAATGCCTGGCAATAATTCATGTTTCTTTTCTTTCTTGAATAATCTATAAATTTTTAATAAAGCTCTAATTAGATGTGGTTTTTTATAATTCTTGTTTCCAATTTCAAATATTAATAAACCATCTTTTTTTAATATTTTTCTTATTTTTTTATAAGAATTTTCTCTTTGTATATTATTAAAGTGACTCAATAGTCTAAAAGTAACAATCATATCAAAATAATCATCTTTAAAGGGCATTTTCATTATATCTGCTCTAATAAACTTCCATTTTTTATTGTTAACATTTTTTTTAGCTAATTTTAACATACTATTAGAATAATCTACACCAATTCCTTTATTCCATAAATTAATATTCTTTGTTAATCTTCCAGGACCTGTAGCTATTTCTAATAAAGTATCTGGTTTGTATTTACTTATTAAAGAGTTTATTAAATCTAAAGTAATTTCATGTTCTATTTTTCCAGCTAAATCAGAGAATCTTAATTTTTCATAACTTCTTGCAATATCTTCTCTTTGATAATGCTTCTTTAGTTCATTTAAACCAGAAATTTGTTTCATAATCATTAATAAAAAAGAAATATATTTAAAATTATCTCTAAAAAGAACCTTTGACTGCTCCATAAAGTAATACATCTAAGTATTCACCATTTTTATAAGCTGCTTGTAAACGTCTACCTTCTTCTTTCATCCCACATTTAACTGCTATTTTCTGCATACTAATGTTATTGGAAAAAGTACCGCATTGTAATCTATTTAAATTTAAAGTATTAAATCCATAATTCATTATTAATTTCCATGCTTCTTCACCAACACCTTTGCCCCTGTAGTCTTTTTCACCAATCATAATCGTAATTTCTGCATTTCTACTAATCCAATCTATACTTTGCAAGGTTATATTACCAACATGCTGATCGTTTAATTTATCTTTTATTGCAAAAAAATAATCATGCTTGCTTTTTGTCAAAGAATTAATTGAAACAGAATTAATATAATCTACTAATCCTAAATTTGCATTAGGGTCTTGTCTTGGTTTGGGAAAAATATGTTGCCCATTACCTGTACAAGCTTCAGGATTATTATACCAAGACATCATTCTTTCTGTAATATCTTCTAATGCTAACTCAGCTAAGTAAATTCTATTTGAAACTAAAAATGCGTTTTTCATTTTTGAATAAAATATAGATAAATTTAAAAGTTTAACTCAGGATAAGTTCCGTTTCTAATATAATTGTTATTTTTTAAAAATTCTGCAAAATTTAATAATAAATAATCATTATATTTTCTTGCAACTATTTGAGTACCAAAGGGCATATTATTTGGAGCTTTAAAAACTGGTAAGTTTATGCTTGGAACACCACAAAAGGTCCATATCCATGATGTATCTAAATTTTCAGACTCATATTTTTTTGGAGCATGTGCAGATGTCGATAAAGTTAAGATAATATCATAATTTTCAAAAAGTTTGTCTAGTTTTAATGAAAGTTCTATTTGCTTCTTTAATGCATCTTTATACTGTTCTAATGATATTTTATTCCCTCTTGCAATAATCTCCTTAATTATATTACTTAGTTTATCCATGTTATTACTATATTCCTTATTAAAATAATAAGCTAAAGTTTTATCATAAATTAAAGTGTGTATATCATGAACATTTTCAAATCCACCTGGTAATTCAACTTCTTCAATTTTAATATTTTTACTTTCTTTTAATTTTTCTGCAAAACTCAATAAAGCATTTTTAGCATATTCTTCAGCATATTTCCATAAATGAGATTTTACTAATGCAATTTTCCATATATTTTTAGATTTTTGTCTTGATTCATCTTCTAAATATTTTTTAATTAAAGGATAATCATCACCTTTAACTCTCGTAACATCCAACATTAATTTTAAATCTTCTGCGCTTCTAGAAAAAAATCCAATTGTATCAAGAGTATCTGTAGTTTTTAATACTCCTGTTCTTGGAATTAATCCAAAACTTGGTTTCATTCCATAAATGCCATTATAACTAGCTGGTTTTATTATTGAACCACCCGTTTGGGTTCCTAAAGCAACTGGAACCATATAACTTGCAACTGCTGCAGCTGATCCGCTTGAAGAAGTTCCTGGGCTAAATTCTTTATTATGGGGATTGAGAGTTTTACCTTCTGCATGTACTGCAAATTCTGCTGTTACTGTTTTTCCAAGGATTACAGCATCTTCTTCTCTTATCATAAAAACAACTCTTGCGTCATTTCCGGGAGTATAATCTTTCCATATTACGCTTCCCATTTCATTCGGCATATCAAATGTATTAAAAACATCTTTAATACCAATAGGAATTCCACAAAGCTTTCCTATTCCTTGATTATCTTTTATTTTATTATCTATATCTTGAGCTTGTTTTAATGCTGAATCTTTATCAAAATAAGTCCATGCTAAAACTTTTGGTTCAATTTTTTCTATTCTTTCAATATGTGCTTTAATTAATTCAGCAACAGAGATTTCTCTATTTCTAACCTTCTTGATCATTTCAGTAGCAGTTAATCTACAAAGATTTTCCATGATTATTTCTTTCATATTAAAAATTATAAATTATTAACATAAAGTTCTTTTGATTTATCTACGCGAGGGCCTTTTTGATATTTCTTTACAGCTTCCCAAAATTCTTTTTCTGTAATACCCTGTTTTCCTAAATTTTTTTCCCTGTGTTCTTTCATTATCTCATTAAATTCATCTTCTGTTAAGTTTGTTTGCTTTAATAAATAATCCATAACATCTGGTCTTTCTGTATCATATCTCTTAGCTAATTCAAAACCTTCTTCTCTTGTTAATAATCCTGCTCTTACATCTTGTGCAGCATGATCACTTGCTCTTCCAAATCCACGCTTTAAAAATTTAGTGTAGCTATGCATTCCTTCCATAATACATTCTACACTTTTATATCCTTTATAACTTCCCTCAACAACATCTTCTTTCCATCCATATTCTTTTTTTAAGAATTCAACTTGTCTTTCAGTATCCCAGAATATAAAATCTCCTAAATGTATTCCTACAACTCCAATTTTTTCTATTTCTTCTATACTCGGAAGTTGAAATGGATTAATATCTTTCTTGGAGACAGTGTCAGAAACCATTTGATCTGGATATAAACGAGCTGATTGTTTTACAAAATAATCACGATTAAATTCCATTACAGGATTAAAATATG